>JGI20156J14371_10000624_pt1 | contig 30429 bp, 24 predicted proteins | sample COG_06_FD_14371 | JGI IMG/M metagenome (IMG submission 14371)
AAAATCTAATTAGTAACGACATTAATAAAGTAAGTGAAGCTAACACATGCTTTACTTCTTTATTGTCTCCTCAAGGAAAATTCTTGTATGAATTTATAATAGTCAAACATAAATCTGGTTATCTGATTGATTGTGAAAAGTCTCAAGTAGATGGATTATATAAACAGTTAAATACTTATAAATTAAGATCAAAAGTTGAAATCCTTAATCTTAGTAATGAATTTGTTGTAGCTGCATTTAGCCATGAAAAGTTTCTAACTTTTGATGAAGCTAAAGATAGTCCTGGTTTTACCTTAAAATATAGAGAGGATCCAATTCTACTTGATCCAAGAAATAAACAATTAGGAGCAAGATTAATTATCAATTTAGAAAAATTATATTTATCATTAAAAAAATTAGACTTACATGACTCTGATCTTAAAGATTATTATTCATATAGCCATTCATTGGGGATAGTCCCAAAAGACTTAAACAAACTACAAAATAAGATATTTGGTATTGAGTGTAATTATGAAGAATTAAATGGAATTGATTTTAAAAAAGGCTGTTACGTTGGACAAGAAAACACAGCAAGAATTAAGCTTAAAAATAAGCTTTCAAAAAGATTGCTACCAATAAATATAGTTAAAGGTGAGTTAACTGAAGGTGAAAGTATTTATTATAATGAAAATGAAATTGGCAAAGTATTAATAGATAATGAGTATCCATTTGCTTTAATTAAGTACTTAAGTAAAAATTTTAGTGAAAAATCTGAATTTAATACAAAAGAAGCTTCAATAAAAATAAGAAAACCTGATTGGATTAAATCTTAATAGCTAAATAATTATTTACAAAATGTTTGATAAACAGTTGAGTAATTTGCTGCAGCTTGAGAGTATTCTAGAGCTTTTTCTTCATTTTTAGTTTTTTTCCAATGTTCGTCAGCTTCTTTTAGAAAATAACCAACAGCTACATAAATTTGACCACAGGTCATGTGATCATATTTTTTTTCATCAGCAATCAAGGTATTGCAGGACAAAATTAATAACAAAGTAGTTAGTAATATTTTTTTCATTAATTATTTGAATATATACAAAAATATTAAGATTATAAATACTACGATTATCCAAATACTAAGGTTTTTAAGAAATTGCTTTAATTGAGAATTTGATTGCAAAAAACCAGGGAGAACTAAAAGCAAAACTCCAACCATAAAAATTACTGAGAGAAACTTATCCATAAAATTAAAATTAACAAAGATTAATAGGGAAGTCCAAAATTACTATAAATTGAGAGATTTAAAAAAAATCCCTTAAAAAATTCGTCTTGGTGCGGTCGGAGAGACTCGAACTCTCATGGACTAGATCCACACGGCCCTCAACCGTGCCTGTCTACCAATTTCAGCACGACCGCAGTGTGTCATAATAAATGAATGACAACCATCTTTCAAATTGCTAAAAACTAACATGGAATTTACACAAGAAGTGCAAAAAGCAACAGATCCTATTTATCAAAAAATTTCAAAGGTAATGCCTGAAATAGAATGGTCAGTGCATGCTCCTTATATTCACAGAATCAATCAATTAAAAAAAGAGAAGAACGCAATTGTTCTTGCTCATAATTATCAAACTCCTGAAATATATCATGGTATTGCAGATGTTGCGGCCGACTCTTTAGCTCTAGCAATAGAAGCTGCAAAAACAAAAGCAGATATAATTGTGATGGCGGGAGTTCATTTTATGGCAGAAACTTCAAAATTAATGAGCCCAGAGAAAAAAGTTTTGCTTCCAGATATGGACGCGGGATGCTCACTGTCATCTTCTATAACTGGTAAAGATGTTAGATTGTTAAAAGAAAAATATCCAGGTGTACCAGTTGTTTCGTACGTAAATACTTCAGCAGATGTTAAAGCAGAAACAGATATTTGTTGCACTTCAGCAAATGCCGTAAAAATTGTTGAATCTCTTGGCGTTAAAAAAGTTATATTTTTACCTGATGATTATCTTGCAAAATATGTTGCCTCTCAAACAAATGTTGAGATTATTGCCTGGAAAGGGATATGCATGGTTCATGATCAATTTAATGAAAAAGAAATACATGATATTAGAGAAAGAAATCCAGGAATAAAAATTATAGCACATCCAGAATGCCCACCAGAAGTAATTAAAGCAAGTGATTTTGCTGGGTCAACTGGAGGAATGATTGATTATGTAAAAAATAACCAACCAAAAAAAGTCATGATGGTTACTGAGTGCTCAATGAGTGATAATATTCAGGTCGAAAATCCTAATGTAGAATTTATTAGACCATGTAACCTTTGTCCTCATATGAAAAAAATTACCTTGCCAAAAATTTTAGATTGCTTGGAAAATGAAACTGGTGAAATAATAATGGATAAAGAGACAATTGAAAAAGCAAGAATTCCTGTTGAAAGAATGGCTGCTATAGGCAGATAAAACTCTAGTGTCAAAAATAAAACTTAGCAAAGATTTTATTCGTAATACGGTTAAGCGAGCGTTAAATGAAGATCTCTATCCTTCTGGAGATATAACTTCAAGTTTAGTTAAAAATGATAAAATTATAAAAGTTAAACTTTTGTCCAATCAAGATGCAGTTATTGGTGGATTATTGTTTGCTAAATATGCTTTTGATTTGGTTGATGATAAAATTAAATTTATAATTAAAAAAAAAGATGGCTCACAAGTTAAAAAAGGTTCTTTAGTTGCAACTATTGTAGGTAAGGCCAAAAATATACTAATAGCTGAAAGAGTTGCTTTAAATTTTTTATCTCATATTTCTGGAATAGCTACTAAAACAAATAAATTTGTAAAACTCGCAGGAAAAAAATGTAAAATTTGCTGTACACGAAAAACAATTCCAAACATAAGAGTCATCCAAAAATATGCAGTTAAATTAGGTGGTGGTGTGAACCATAGATTCAATTTAAGTGATGAATTTCTAATTAAAGACAATCATATCGCTAGTTCAGAAATTAAGAAATTAGTTTTATTAGCTATTAAAAATAAAAAAAATAGAAAAATCACAGTTGAAGTTGATAATCTGAAGCAGCTTAAATCTATTATAGGTCTTAAATTTGATACCATTTTATTTGATAATATGACTATCAAAAATTTAAAAGCAGGTATCAAAATTGCTAATAAATATTATGAAACAGAAGCATCAGGTAATATCAATTTAAAAACGGTTAAAGCAGTTGCTGCAACTGGAGTAGATAGAATTTCTGTTGGAAGTATTACTCATAGCGCTTCTGCAGTAGATTTAAAATTAGAAGTCTAAGATACAAATTTAGATAGATCAGGCTTAAAGTATTTAGGTCCTTTCATTACTTTTCCTGACTCATTATAAATAGGATTGCCATCCTCACCTAACTTACTCATGTTAGAATTTTGAACTTCATCAAAACATTTATCTAAATCAATTCCAAATGCATGGCCAGCTCCATAAGCTACATATAAAATATCTGTTAATGCATCTGCTACTTCTAATAAATCCTTATTATTCATTGCTTCTTTAAGCTCTTCTAATTCTTCTACAATTAAATCAATCCTTAATTTATTGATTTTATCAGTGCTAAATGACGGTTTGTTTTTAACTTCTTGACCAAAAGTTTTCATAAAAGTTCCAACTTTATTAAAATTTGACATATTGCTCCTGTAAGTTTTTAAAAATTTAATGTACAATTATAATTATTTATTACTTAGATATTAATCAATGAAATTAAGAAAAGAATTTGACAGTATTGGAAGTGTTAATGTCCCTAACAACAAATATTGGGGAGCATCCACCCAAAGATCCAATAAGTTTTTTAATATAGGTAAAATTCTTGTAAATATTTCTATAATCAAGTCTATTGCTATTATTAAAAGGTCAGCTGCAATAGTGCACTCAAAAGATAAATTAATTAGTAATAAAATATCTAAAGCAATTATTAGGGCATCTGACGAAGTTATAAAAGGTAAATTAGATGAGAATTTTCCTCTAAAAGTCTGGCAAACAGGTTCTGGAACACAGACTAATATGAATGTTAATGAGGTAATTGCTAATCGTGCAATAGAAATTTTAGGTGGGAAAAAAGGATCAAAAAAACCTGTACACCCCAATGATCATGTTAATAAATCTCAATCAACTAATGATGTTTTTCCAACAGCTATGCACATTTCTGTTGCAAAAGAAACTATCAATAAATTATTGCCAAGTTTAAAGATTTTAGAAAAAGAATTAAAAAAAAAATCAAATGAATTTAAAAATATAGTTAAAATTGGAAGAACACATTTACAAGATGCAACTCCACTTTCTCTTGGACAAGAATTTTCAGGTTATCATGTACAAGTTAAAAAAAGTATTGAAAGAATTGAATATGCTTTAAAAGAAATTTACTATCTTGCTCAAGGTGGAACAGCAGTAGGTACAGGAATAAATTCAAAAAAAAATTTTGATAAAAAGATTGTAAAAGAAATTACTAAATTTACAAAAATTCCATTTAAACCTGCTGCAAATAAATTTGCTGAACTTGCAGCACACGACTCTATTGTAAATTTTTCTGGTACTTTAAATACTTGTGCAGTTGCATTAATGAAAATATCTAATGATATTAGGTTTCTAGGGTCAGGCCCTAGAGCTGGATATGGTGAACTTATACTACCCGAGAATGAGCCAGGTTCGTCAATAATGCCTGGAAAAGTAAATCCTACTCAGTGTGAGGCTGTAACTATGGTGTGTGTAAAAGTTATTGGAAATCATAATGGTATTACAATAGCTGGCTCACATGGTCATTTTGAATTAAATGTTTTTAAACCTTTAATTGCTCACAATATTTTACAATCAATTGATTTAATAGCTGATAGCACAAAAAATTTTGCTATTTATTGTGTAAAAGGAATAAAAGCTAATAAAAAAAAAATACAAGAGCATCTAGATAATTCTTTAATGCTAGTTACGGCTTTAGCTCCTCATATTGGATATGACAATGCTGCTAAAATCGCAAAAACTGCACTTAAAAATGATACAACATTAAAATTTGAGACATTGAAAACAGGGCTAATAAACGAAAAAGACTACAACAGAATTGTTGACCCTAAAAAAATGATTTATCCTGCGTAAGATTTGATAGCCTCATTCATTAAATTCTTAAAATGAATTCTGTTTTCTATTTTACTTTTTTTTGAAATAAATTGATTTAAAACTTTATTTACTTTTTTATTAGTCTCATCGTTAATTTTAATATCTTTGAAAATAACTATTTCCTGATCAAAATTGTAGTTAAAATTAAATTCAATTTTTTTTAATTGTTTTCTATAGTTTCTTGGAGTTTGTAAAAATTTATAAATCTCATTAAAGTTATTAATATTTAGAATAAATTTTCCATCTAAAATTAAGTTATTGTCATTAATATAAAGAAGACTATCAGATATTTCAAAATCAACATAATCTGCCCAACTAAATTTGGTATTATCTATATCAATCAAACCTTCTTCTACTTTGATTTTAGCTACCAAATTAGTCATATTATCATATGGTAAAATTTTATTTGAATTAATCACGCTTACAATATTAAGGTTTTTGTTATTCAAAATTTCAGTTTTAAAAAATTGGGTTAAAATTGAATCTGAACTAAATAATTTTGAAAGATCAATATTTTCTGTATCACCATTTAAGTTTAAAAAAAATGGAGTAAAATTAATGTTGCCATTATAATCAAACTTAGGATTAATTGATTTATCAAAAAAATTAAAATTAAAAGAATTTTTATTTAATGTATAATTTGCTTCACTGTTATTTTTATTATGCGTTAAATTAATTAATCCATTTTTTTCAAATCCTGAATAATCATATACTTTATCCAGCTGGAGTTTTAAAAGATTTAAATTTATCTTAGAATATATNTTNTTATTAATTACATCACTTTGTAACGTGAAAGAATATGGAATATTGAATATTTCATTATTTGCATCAAGTGTATTTTTTAAGAGTTTATGATCATAATAATATTTCATTTTATGAATTTTTTTTATTATCAATACCTCATTATCAATATTACGATAAAAAATATTGCTATTGCTAATCTCAAAATCAGAACTTAAAAAATCATTATCTAGTAGTTTTATAAAAAAATTGTAATTTTTATTATTTAAATTAAAATTTGCATTATCTAATAAAACTGCATCAACTTTAAAATTATTTAGCGAAAAAAAATTCTTTGCAGATAGGACAATCTTTAATCTATCTATATTTGCTATATTTTGATTCTTTTCTAAAATAGATACATTGTTAAATGTAAAATTTGGCCATGGAATTAAACTATAGTTTATATCTTTAGAAAAAGTAAAATTTGTATTAAATTTATTAGATAGCTGATTTTCAAGTTTAGTTATAACTATATTTTTATTGTATAAAAAAGGTATGGATAAATATGATATAACTAATGCAAATATTACAACTATGAATATAAAAACTCTTTTAGGTCTTGTAAAATCTAGAATTTTATCTCTTTGGAATAAAAAATTTAATTTGTTTAAATTTTTTTTTAATAGACTATCAGTAAATGAATTAGCCTTTTTTAAAAGTTTGACAAAATAATTATGTTTACGCATATAAATTTAATAAACTTATAAAGAAATATTTTGAATGATAAACTCTGATTATCTTAAAAATTTAAATAAAGCCCAAAAGGAAGCAGTATTGCACCTTGATGGCCCACTATTAATTGTTGCTGGGGCAGGATCTGGTAAAACTAAAGTTTTAACTTCAAGAATTGCTCATATTATTAAGGAAAAAAAAGCATTTCCTAACCAAATACTGTCGGTAACTTTCACAAACAAAGCTGCCAAAGAAATGCAAAATAGAATTAGTAAAATGCTAGGATCAGCAGCTATAGGGTTGTCTTGGCTTGGAACATTTCACTCAATCTGTGCAAAGCTATTGAGAAAACATGCTTCAGCAGCAAACCTAAATTCTAATTTTACAATTATTGATACTGATGACCAAATCAGATTAATCAAAAATATTTGCAAAGCTGAGAATATTGATATTAAACAATTAGCCCCTAGATTTATTCTGGCGATAATTGATAGGTGGAAAAATAAAGGATTTTATCCTACAGAAGTAACAATCAATCATAAAGATATTTATGAAAAAACTATTTTACCTCTTTATAAAATCTATCAACAAAAATTAATAGATTTAAATTGTTGTGACTTTGGTGATTTAATTTTACATTGTGTTAAAATCTTAGAAAATTATCCAGATATAAGAAAAATCTATTCTAATAATTTTAAATATATTTTGGTTGATGAATATCAGGATACAAATTTTATTCAGAGCAAATGGCTTAATTTACTATCTGAAAAAAATAAAAACTTATGCTGTGTGGGAGATGACGATCAATCTATCTACAGTTGGCGTGGTGCTGAAATTAAAAATTTTTTGGAATTTGATCAAGTTTATGAAAATACAAAAGTAATAAGACTAGAACAAAATTATAGATCTTCACAAAATATTTTATCAGTAGCTTCAAATTTAATAGCTAATAATCAAAATAGAGTTGGAAAAACTTTAACCACCACTATGGAAGAAGGTGATCTAGTTAAATTAAACTGTTTTAAGAATGGTAAAGATGAAGCTGTTGGTGTGTCTGATGAAATTGAAAAAAAATTAAAGAAAAAATATTCATATAATAACATAGCAATTCTGGTTAGAGCAATATTTCAAACTAGAGAATTTGAGGAAAGATTTCTTAAAATAGGTATGCCTTACAGAATTTTAGGTGGAACTAAATTTTATGAAAGAGCAGAAATTAAAGATTGTGTTGCCTACTTAAGATTAATTCATCAACAAAAAGATGATTTGGCTTTTGAAAGGATTGTTAACAACCCCAAAAGATCTATAGGTGATAGCACTTTAAAAGTTATTCATGAATGCTCTAAAGAAAATCACTTAAGCCTAGAACAAGCTTCAAAAAAAATGATCGAAGATAACTTAATAAAGCCTAAAACTAAAATTGGTCTTAGTTTTTTTCTTTCTGCATTAGATAAATGGCGAAATGATATTTTGATAAAAAAAATTAGTCATATTAAATTATTACAAATTGTTTTAGATGAGTCAGGTTATTCTGCTATGTTAAAGAATAAGAAAGATGTCGATAATGAAAATAGGTTAGAAAATATAAAAGAATTATTAAGTGCAATGAAAGAATTTGATAATTTAGAGAGTTTTTTAGAACATGTCTCGCTTGCAACTTCTGTAGATCAGGAGTGGGATGGTGAAAAAGTTAATATGATGACAATGCATGGATCAAAAGGATTAGAATTTGATGCTGTTTTTTTACCTGGATGGGAAGAAGGTTTATTTCCTCATCAAAAATCTATTGAAGAAAAAGGTCAAAAAGGGCTAGAAGAAGAACGTCGTTTAGCTTATGTCGGCATTACAAGAGCTAAGAAAAAAGCTATCATATCATTCTCTATGAATAGATTTTATCAAGGTGATTGGATTGACAGTATGGCTTCGAGATTTATAGAGGAATTACCTGAAAAATATTTAGAGAAAAATTCATTTTTTGATGAAGAAATAGATGACAGTAATGATTTTGAATTTAATCAGGATTTTGAAATAGAAGAAGGCACGAGAAGTCCTGGATGGATTAGATATCAAAAAAGAATTAAATGATAAATAAAATTAAAATTTTAAGAAATAAATTTAAGAGATATAATATTGATGGTTATATTATTCCTAAAAATGATGAATATTTTACCGAATATTCTAAAATTAATAGATTAAAAATTATATCTAATTTTTCAGGATCTGCAGGTTTAGCTGTTATTTTAAAAAATAAAAATTATTTATTTACAGATGGAAGGTATACAATTCAAAGTCAAATAGAGTCTGGCAAAAACTTTAAAATAATAAGCTATGAGAAAATTATTAATTGTGATTTATTTCAAAATTTAACATTAGGAATTGATCCAAAGCTATTTACTTATGATCAAATTAAAAAGTTTTTTTTAAAAAAGAATAAGATTAAATTTATTAATAATAATTTAATTGATGAAATAGAAAGTCCAAAAATTAATGATAATTTTCCATTTTTTTCACTAAGTAAAAAAATTGTTGGGGAAAGCCATATCTCAAAAATTAATAAAATTTCAAAATATTTAAAAATAAATAATTCTGATTATTTATTTGTAAGTGCCCCTGAAAATGTAGCATGGATTTTAAATATCAGAGGTGGAGATAGTCCAAATAGTCCTGTGCCAAACTCCAGACTAATTATAGGTAAGGATAAAAAAATATTTTTTATAGCTAAGATAAAAAAAAGTAAAAAACTCCTTAAAGAAAAAATAATTCATTCTAATAAATTAATTGAAATTAGTGAATTTTCAAAAAAAATTCTAGAACTTAAAGGTAATAATTTTATAATAGATAATAAGTCTTGCTCAATTTATTATGAAGATATTATTAAATCTCAATTTAGAATTACTAAAAGAGAAGACCCAACTTATCTTTTAAAAGCAATTAAAAATAAAATTGAAATAAAAAATATGATTAATGCGCATATTTTTGATGGTGCCGCTCTTACAAAATTTCTTTATTGGATTAAGAAAGTTAATAAAAAACAAATTAATGAAGTTCAAGCACAGAATAAATTAGAATCATTTAGAAAAATGAATAAAAATTATTTATATCCAAGTTTTGATACAATTGCTGGTTCTGGTAAAAATGGAGCAATAGTTCACTACAGAGCTAAAAAAGAAAATTGTAGAATAATTAGAAAAGAAGATATTTTATTATGTGATTCTGGCGGCCAGTATAAATATGGTACAACTGACGTAACTAGAACAATTTGTTTTTCTAGGCCCAAAAAATACATTAGTGATATTTTTACAAAAGTTCTTAAGGGTCATATAGCAGTTGCTAACACTAACTTAAAAAAAGACAATATTGGTAGCAAAATTGATAAAAGAGCGAGAAAATTTCTTAAAAAGAGTGGTCTAGATTATGCACATGGAACAGGTCATGGGGTAGGTTTTTTTCTCAATGTTCATGAGGGTCCCCAATCAATATCTAAGATAAATAAAGTTAAAATAAGAGAGGGAATGATTTTAAGTAATGAGCCAGGCTACTATAAAAAAAACAGTTTTGGTATACGTATCGAAAATTTAATATTTGTAAAAAAAACTAAAAATAAAATTTTTTTTGAAAACTTAACATTAGCTCCAATTGAAAAGGAATTGATTAATTATAAACTTTTAACTTCAATGGAAAAAAACTATTTATTTAAATATCACGTTAATGTTTATTCTAAAATATCAAAGTATTTAAATTTAAAAGAACGAAAATGGTTAGCTAGTTTTATTTAATAGTTTTAAAAATTGATTTTGATCTAAGATAATTATGCTTAATTGTTTAGCAGTTTCTATCTTTCTTTTGGTGGGTTTCTCACCCACAATTAAATAACTTAATTTTTTTGAAACATTACTTACCGTTGTGCCAGAGTTTTCTTCAATCAAAGATTTTGCTTCAGCTCTACTAATACCGTTAAGTTTTCCAGTCAACATAAATGTTTTATTTTTTAATATTCCATTATTATTCTCAGCCAAAGTATCTCTAATATTTAAAATTTCATGCAGTTGTTTTAATATATCTAAATTAGTTTTATTTGAAAAAAAGTTTTTGATAGAATTTATCTGAGTTTCACCAATACCATCTATATTTAAAAGTTCATTATATTTTTTATCTTTAGATAGATCTTTAAATTTAGAAAATGATTTAAAATATTTTGAAATTAATTTTGCATTTTCCAAACCAATATGTCTAATTCCTAATGAATAAATTAATTTTTCTAAAGAAATATTTTTTTTTTCATTTATTGAATATTTTAAGTTTTCAACTGATAACTTTCCCCACCCCTCAAGAAATTCTATTTTTTTAAAATCTAATTTAAAAATATCTTGAGGTAATTTAATTAATTTTAATTGATAAAAATTTTCAACTATTTTTTTTCCAAATCCCTCTATATTAAGTGCTTCTTTTGATACAAAATGTTTTATTTTTTCAATAGCAATTTTTTCACATTCATAACCATCACTTGTGCATCTTCTAACTGCATCGTTTTTTTTTGTAATATTATTAAATTCTTTAACTGTTTTTGATCCACATGAAGGACAATTTTTAGGAAAAATAAACTTTTTAATATCCTTAGATCTCTTCTTTATATTAACAGATAATATATGGGGTATTACGTCTCCAGCTCTTTCTACAACTACTGTGTCACCAATCCTAATATCTTTTCTATTAATTTCATCTTCGTTATGTAATGTCGCATTAGAAACAATTACTCCCCCTATGTTAATAGGCTCTATCTTTGCAACTGGTGTTAATGCACCTGTTCTTCCAATTTGGATATCAATACTTTTAATTATTGAAATTGCTTTATTTGATGAGAATTTATGGGCTATTGCCCACCTTGGTGCATTTGCAACATTACCCAATCTTTTTTGAAGTTTAAAATCATTAATTTTGTAAACAATTCCATCTATGTCAAAGTCTATCTCAGCTCTTTTTTTTTCAATTTTACTATAATTAACTAATAAATTTTTAACATTAGTAATCAATTTATTAAAAGGATTTGTCTTAAAACCCCATTCATTTAATTTATCCAAATATTTAATTTGACTTTCAACCTTTAAACCTTGTTCATATCCAAAAGTATAAGCAATAAATTTTAATGGAATTTTACTTGTATCATTAGGATTTTTTTGTCTTAATGAACCTGATGCAGCATTTCTAGGATTTGCAAACTTGTCTTTAATATTTTGGAAGTCACTATTTTGAATAAATACCTCTCCCCTTATATCAATTTCCTTTGGGAAATTATTTGATACGATCTTTTTAGGAATATCTTCAATTGTTGCAAGATTCTCTGTAATATCTTCCCCTTCTTTACCGTCGCCTCTTGATAGTCCTTTTATAAAAATACCATTTCTATATGTTAAAGATGCTGAAATGCCATCAATTTTCGGTTCTGCACTGTATGAAATCTCAAAATTTTCTTTTTCAGATATAAAATTTAAAATTTTTTTTTCAAAATTTAAAAGATCATCTTCTGTAAATGCGTTTGCCAAAGAAAGCATCGGAACTCTATGTGAGGCTTTTTTAAAGTTTTTTGATGGCTTGTAACCCACTATCTTAGATGGAGAGTTTGCTGAACTAAGAAAAGTATAATTTTTTTCTAATAATAAAATATCTTTTTTTAATTCATCGTATTCTTTATCTTCAACTAAAGGTTTGCTTTTATCATAATAATTTTCATTATAATCATTAATCAACTTGATTTTTTGATTGTACTCGGACTTTATTTTTTTTTTATCCATCTCAATCAAGTAGAGATTTAAATTTTTTCAAAATATTATTTTTATTATTATTTTTTTTGAAATTATCTCTTTTATCTTTTTCATATGATTTATTAAATACAGCATAGGATTTTTCATACCACATTGATGATTGATAATTATAACCTAAAAGTTTAGCATATTTTGCTGCCTCATTTTTTAAGCCCAGCGTATAATGAATTTCTACTAATCTGTGTAGTGCTTCTTCTGTGTAAATTGTTGTTTCATAATCATCTATAACTTTTCTAAACCTATTGATTGCTGGTATCCATTTTTTTTTTTCAAAATAATATCTCCCTATATACATTTCTTTTGATGCCAATGTATCGTTTATAAGATCTACTTTAAATTCTGAGTCTAGTGCATAATCTGTATTTGGAAAGTCTCTCATAACAATAATGAAAGTTTTTTTTGCATCTAAAATTGATTGTAAATCTTTTTTTTCATCCACAATTTGCTCATAGTAAGAATTTGCCAATAAATAATAAGCATAATCTAGGTTTTTATAATTTGGATATACTTTTATAAATCTTAATAATTCAGCAATTGCATCTTCATAATAATCTTGCAAATAGTATGAATAAGCAGCCATTAATGCTGATTTGGGTGCCCAATCAGATTGTGGAAATAATATTTCTGCTTCATTAAATTTTTTTGCTGCAAACAATACATCTCCTGTTTCTAGAGATTTTAAACCTTCTTCATATGCTTCTAAAACCTGTAGATCTAAACTTTTTTCATTAATAACTGATTTTTTAACGCTATCTTTTGAACAAGAAATATTAAAAGAAAGTACAAGAAATATTAAAATAAACTTAATCATTTTTGATACTTTATATAGATTTAAAAACTAATTTTAAAGATATCTTTATTCTAGGCAATTGATTTCAATAGATGTCTATTGATTAGTGTATGTGGGAGATTTTTTTCTTTAATTTCTAGAATTGAAAAATTTTCTTTACTTTCAAATACTTTTCGAAGTAATTGATTTGTTAAATAATGACCACCTTGCGAACAAGTTATTGCAGCTACCAGTCTGTATCCTGACGTGTATAAATCTCCAATACAGTCTAATATTTTATGATTTACAAATTCTTTATTATTTCTCAAACCTTCAGGATTAAGTACTTCATTATCTTTAACAACCACCGCATTATCTAAACTACCACCTTTTGCTAATCCATTTTTCTTAATGAGTTCAATATCTTCGAACAAACAATATGTTCTAGAATTGTAAATATCTGTCAAATCGTCTTCGTAGACTTTAACTTTATTTCTTTGATTTCCAATTACTTCATTTTTATATTGAAGCTCAAAATCTATATCTAAAGATAACGTTGCTGGCTGAATTGAAATAAATCTTTCTCCATCTGAATACTCTATCTTTTTGTTAATCTTAATAATTTTAATTGGAGCATCACTCACCTCAAATCCTGAGGATATAATTTTTTCAATGAACTCTTTTGCAGAACCATCCAATATTGGGACTTCTTCATTATCTATTTCAATTAGGACATTATCAATTCCTAATCCAAATAATGCACCCATTAAATGTTCTATCGTAGATACCTTAACTCCAAATTCATTTTCAATTGTTGTATTTAATGATGTGTTAGTAACATTCATAAAATTTGGATAAACTAAATTTTCACTCTTTAAATCAACTCTTTTAAAAACAATACCATAATTTGGATTTGCTGGCTTAATACAAACATTAACATTTAATCCACTATGAAGAGAAATACCTGTAAATGAGACTTCGTTTTTAATTGTTTTTTGAGTTAAGTAAGACACTCAATTCTTTTAATTGGATTTAATTAAATTTCAAAAACAACAAATATTACTAGAAAAAACAATTTTAACTGAAAAATTGGAAAAAGTTTTCAAAAAAACCCTTATTTTTAATATTTTTTGGAATTAAAGTAATTTCGTTTACATTATAGCCATTTCTTATTTTCTGTACAATCTCTGGTAATTCTAGTTTTTCATCTTTTAGTTGATTCTCAAGATAATTTAAGTCAAAAAATTGCTCAACTTTAATTTGATATTTTTCAAAAATTTTATCAAAAATTTGCTCTAAATTTTTTGAAATAGAAATAAAATTAACTTCTAAACATAAATCATCACTTTTAATATTGTCTTCGAAGAAAAAATATCTTTTACCATTTATAAGATAATTATTTACTATCATATGTATAATGTTTTGATCTCTGTAATTTTCTTTAAATAAATCTTTGATTTCAGTAAGAGTATTTTTTAAACTTTCACTATTTACTAAATAATCATAATTTTTTTTTTTAATACTGATATTTATATTTAAATTTTGACTATTCTCTATTATCACAAAAATATTTTTAATAAATTTTTTTGATAATTTTTCAATTCTAAAAATATTATCATCTAGAAATTTAGTAAGATTATTTAATTCCTCAAAATCTATAATATTTTTAATCTCGAGTTCTTCCTTGTATAAATTTTTAAGATTTATTTTATCAAATAAAAAAATTTCAAATTTATTTTTTGAAATACTTAAATAAGTTTCAAGATCTTCTTCAATCATTTATAATAATTTGATTATTAATTCTTGCGTCTACTACTTTGGTATTTTTAAAATTTTTATTTTGTAAAAAATCTAACACAAAGTTTAAAGTATGTTTGTCGAAATAAGACGATAATTTAATTATTCTATTATCTTTTAATTCAATGTCCCACCTTCCAGATGGATAAAAGTATAAATTCTTAACTTTTTCATAAGATAATTCTGAATGATCAATAATCTCTTTAAAATTTAGAAATTCATGAATTTTAGGTTTGCCAAAAATAAAAGGTAAGGAATTATTATTTTGATTATTATTAGAGAGTTTGCCATTTGCTCCAACTAAAAATATTTCTTTCTTGTGATTTATTTTTGCTAAAAATTTAGTTTTTTTAATATTAATATCTAAAGTGGATGGGTATCTTTTAAAAATTTCATAATCTTGTACTAAATTGTTTGAGCTTATTAAGTTATTAATTTGATTTTCATTGATAAAAAATAAATTATTGAGATTTAAATTTTTAATCTCTGTTAATAATGATTGATTATCTCTTTGGCCAAGTCCTAAAACATTAACATCTTTAACTTCTTCGAATTTAATGCTGATAAATTGATTATTGTTAATTGACCCTACCAAACACAATAAAAAAAAATATAATAATATTTTTTTACCTTTTCGTTGATGCATCTTGTAAAATCCATTCTATTAATTTCATAAAACTAATTCCTCTGTATGCAGCTATTTCTGGAACTAGGGACATTTTAGTCATGCCAGGCTGAGTATTAATTTCTAATAGATAAAATTTATTTTTAAAAAATTTAAAATCAGACCTTGTTACTCCTTTACATCCAATAACTTTATGTGTTTTCAATGCTATACCAGTTACTTTAGCTAGATAATTTTTTGATATATCAACAGGAATAATGTGCTGAGTTTTTGCATTAGTGTTATATTTTGCCTGATAGTCATAAAATTTTCTTTTTGGTTTAAGCTCAATGGCTCCAAGTTTTTTGTTGCCCATAATTGCAACTTGAATTTCTCTTCCACCAATAAATTCTTCAATCATTACTTGTTTATAAGTTTCCATTAATCTTAAAGTTTTTTTTATATTATTTTTTGTACAGATATAAACATTAACACTTGAACCTTCATTGATAGGTTTTACCACTACTGGAAATTTTAATTTTTTTTCAATTTTTTTGATAATCTCTAAATTATTTTGATCAAATGAGTATTTAATATATTTTGGGGTGTCTATGTTATTTTTAATAAAAATTTTTTTAGAAATTTCTTTGTCCATGGCTATTGCTGATGCAATAACACCTGAGTGAGTATATGGAATTTTAAATTGTTCCAAAATAGTTTGAATGTATCCATCTTCACCAAACTGACCATGTAAAGCATTAAAAATGATTCCTGGTTTAAATTTAGTAATATTTTTTTCTAAATTATTATCTGGTTCAGAAATTTTTACTTTATAACCATTCTTTTTTAATTCTTTAGCCACCTGAAATCCAGTATCAAGACTGATTAATCTTTCCTTTGAAATTCCACCTGAAAGTATAAGTATTTTTTTTTTCAATTTATTCTAAAATTTTAATTTCTGTTTCTAATTTAATTCCAGTTTTTTTTAAAACATTTTCGGACACATATTCTATTAAATTTTTCATATCATCAAACTTTGCATTGCCTCTATTTATAAAAAAATTACAATGTTTTTTAGATATACAAGCATCTCCAAAAGATTTTTCTAATGAAACTGACTCTTTAATTAATTCCCAAACTTTTTTATTTGATTGGCCTACTGGATTTTTAAAAGTACTACCACTAGTTTTCAACCTTAGGGGTTGTGTTTGTTCTTTTTTTTCTTTTAAGCTATCAATTTCTTCTTTAATTAACTTTGAGTTTTTTTTAAACCCTTTAAAAGACGCACTTAAAAAAATTAAATCATCAGACAATCTGCTGTCTCTATACTTGAATTCAATATCCTTTGCTGGAATTGTCAAAACTTGCCCAGATTTATTAATTGCCTGAATAGAGATTAATATATCTTTAAATTCTCTTCCAAAACATCCTGCATTCATTTTTATTCCTCCTCCTACTGTGCCCGGTATACATGAAAGAAACTCAAAGCCACCCAAATTATTATCCATTGCAAATTTTGAAAGTGAATTATCTCCAACTGCACTTCCAGCTATAATTATATCTTCAGCTAATAAGGAGAGATTATTAAAATTATTTGAGAGTTTTATTACAATCCCGTCATACATCTTATCTGTTATTAATGTATTGGAACCTCCTCCAAGAATAAATATTTTTTCTTTATCTTCAAATTTTTTTAAAAATTTAATTAATTCTTTTAAATCATTAGCCTTATAAAAAACTTTTGTTTTACCTCCAATATTGAACCAATTTCTTTTTTTTAAATCATAATCTAATTTTAAATTGTTAAATTCTAATGATAATTTCTCTAAATTTATGATCATAATAATAAATTTGGTATTTCCCTCATCCAAGTTGAGATTGTTCCAGCCCCCATACTAATAACAATTTTTTTTCCATAAATATTGTTTTTAATATATTTAGCTAGTTGAAATTTATCATCAACTAAAAATAATTTTACTTTTGAGTTTTTAATTATTTCTTTTGCAAAATTTAAATAGTTAAAACCTAATTTAATTTTTTCCCCTGCAGTATAAATAGGAAATAAAATTACTTTATCAGAATCCTTAAAAGCATGACTAAATTCTTTTCTTAAATCTTTCAGTCTAGATATTCTATGAGGTTGGAAAATACATATTTTTTCATACTCTTTATAAACATTACTTACTCCATCTAACACTACTTTAATTTCTGTCGGATGATGAGCATAATCATCAAAAAAATCTACCTTGTTATAAGTAAAAATTTTATTAAATCTTCTTTGAACACCTTTAAAGTTTCTTAATCCTTTTTTAATATCTGAAATTGTTAGCCCAACAGTCATTGATAATGCAGCAGCTGCAACAGAATTTCTAATGTTATGAATTCCTAATAATGGAATTTTAATTCTTTTAATTAATTTATTTTTTTGATTTGGTAAAATTATTCTTAAATCAAATTCAGAATATTGTCTAAATTGACATATATTTTTTATGCAAAAATTTGCTTTGGAATCTAAACCATATGTATAAAAATTTTTATTTTTGAGTTTTCTGATTAAGTTTTTATTATTTTTATCATCTAAACAAATAAATGATTTTCCAAAAGATGGAACTTTATTTACGAATTTAACAAAATATTTATTCAATTCATTCATAGAACTGTAAAAATCCATATGCTCTCTATCAATATTAGTAATAATTGAATAAGTGGGTGGAATATAAATAAAGCTACCATCAGACTCATCTGCTTCTAGGATTGACCAATCACTTTTACCTAATTTTGCAGAGTTATTGATTGAGTTAATTACACCACCATTGATAATAGTGGGGTCTATCTTTGTTTCCTGAAAAATTGAAGCAATTAAAGAAGTTGTAGTTGTTTTGCCATGTGATCCTGCTACCACAATATTCTTTGTTAAAGAGACTATATGCGCCAACATTTCTCCTCTTTTATATATGGGTAATTGTTTTTTTTTAGCCTCTATTAATTCTGGATTATTTTTTTTAATTGCTGAAGAAACAACTACAATAGTTGCTTTATTAATATTTTGCTTTTTGTGTCCTATTGAAATGTTTATTTTTTCTTTTTTTAATCTTTCAATATTTTTATTGTTAGCTATATCACTTCCCTGAACTTTGAACCCTTTACCTTTCATAATTAATGATAAACCACTCATCCCAATGCCTCCAATGCCAACAAAATGTATTATTTCAGATTTTGCTAATTTAATTTTCATCTTATAATTTCTAATAAATTTTGATTAACATTATTCCAGGTGTTTTGATAATTTAAATTTTCTAATTTCTTTATCTTTTTTAAAAAAATTTCTTTATTTTCTAATATATCTAATAAAAAAACATAAAATTTTTGTTCATTAAAATTACTTTGATCAATCAGCCAACAACAATCTTTATTTTTATAATAATTAGCATTCTCGAATTGATGATTATCTTTTGAAGTTGGCAAAGGTATTGCCACAAAGGGCTTATTCAAAAATGCAATCTCAGCTAAACTTGAGGCACCTGCTCTTGTTATACATAAATCTGATTCTTTTATAAGTTCGTCTAGATTTTGAGTAAAATTAAAAACAATATTTTCTATTTTGTTTTCTGAATAAAAATTTTTAAGAAAATTTATATTTTTTTCACTTGTTTGATGAATTATTTTAAGTGGAATTTTTTTGGAGATCTTAATAATTGTTTCATGAATTATCTCATCAAATATTTTTGCTCCCTGACTCCCTCCAATCACAATTAAAGTAAATATCTCATTTTTTTTTTCTCTAGTTTTTATTTCATAATATTTTTTTCTTATAAGAGGATGTATGGTGGTTATCTTATTTTTGAATTTACTTGGAAAACTATTAATTTTGCTAGAATAACATATAATTTTTTCACAAAATTTTAAAAAAAACTTATTTGCTCTCCCAATAGTCATGTTTGGTTCTAATAAAAATATTTTAATATTCAATATTTTTGCAGCTAAACATAATGGTAAAGACATATACCCTCCTGTTGAAATTAATATTTGGATTTTTTCTCTTTTCAATAAATATAAGGATTTAAAAGTAAAAAATATTATTTTTAAAATAATAAATGGTAATAAAATTGATTTTTTTAGTTTCGGTGTGTCTATGACAACAACTTTTAAATTACTAATATCTAAATATTTTAAACCTCTTAGATCAGATGAAATTATAACATCATATTTAATTTTTAAATGCTCTTGAATTATAGATGCAGGTATAACATGTCCACCTGACCCCCCAGTAGAAATTAAAATTTTTTCTCTCATCCTAAGTGGCTAATATTTCTTTTTGTTAAATTTAAAATTATTCCAGACAATATTGATACACCCACAATTGAAGATCCACCATAACTCACAAAAGGTAAGGTCATCCCTGTTGTTGGAAACAATCTAATATTAACACCTATGTGAATTGTGGCCTGCATCAAAATTAAACTTACACATCCAATTAAAATTAGTTTTATTTTTTCGTTTTTATGAGAATTAATTCGTTTACTAACCATATAAATTAATACTAAAAACAATATTAATATCAATATTATGGCAACAACTCCAAATTCTTCGGAAATGACAGAAATAATATAATCTGTGTGTGCTTCTGGCACTCTATTTTTTAAAATACCTTCACCAATTCCTTTTCCAAAAAAACCTCCACTTGTGATCGACTCAATTGCTTTGTCAGATTGAAAATTATGAGTTCCTATGTCTCTATTAAAAAAAGAAAATATTCTATCTTGAATATAATCAAACTTAGGAACATAGATGATTAAATAAGTTAAAAAAACTAACATAAAAAAACTAAATCCTAAAAGAAAAAAAATATTCACACCTGATGTAAAAATTAAAACTGTTAGAGAAAAAACAATAAGTAATGTTTGACCAATATCAGGCTGCATAACTAAAAACAAAGAAATAATAAAAACTAGGATAATAGATAAGAAGTATTTAAAATAAATATTAGAGCTTTTTTTGCTACAAATAATAGTAGCCAACATTATTATTAAAAATGGTTTTAATATTTCTATTGGTTGAAATCTTGGTAAAAAGAATAAATCTATCCATCTTTTGGATCCCTTAACCTCAATACCAATAATGGGAACTAAGAATAATGAAATTAAAGAAATAAAAAAAAGTATAATAGAATATTTAAATAATTGATCAGCACTAATTGATGAAAAAATAAAAATTATACATATTCCAATAAGAATATAAATCAGATGTTTAAAAAAAAAGAAATAACTATTTGTATCTAATTTATCAGACGCAATTAAAGAAGTTGAAACTAGAGAAAAAAATAACCCAATAATAAATAACAATGTTATAAGAAAAAAAATTTGTTTATCAATATTTTTCCACCATTGATAATAAAATTTGTATATCAAACCATCACTTATCATAAATAGCTTTTTTCACCAATTTATTAAAATATAATCCCCTATCTTCAAAATTTTTAAAACTATCAAATGATGCACCAGAGGGACTAAATAAAATTGTATTTTTTTTTATTTTATTTTTTTTAATATCTTGAAAGATTTTGGATAATGTTATCTTTAAATTTTTGAATTTTTTAACAACCATTTTATCTTTTAATTTTCTATCAAATTCTTCAAGATAATTACCAAAAATATAAGCTTTAAAATTTTTACATTTTTTTTTGGATAATTTAAATTGATCATTTTTTTTTGGTATTCCTCCAATAATCCAATAAATATTATTCAAAATTTTTAATAAATTTTCTGAAGAAGCAAAACTAGTGGCCTTTGAGTCATTAATTATTATTAAATTTTTATTTTCATAAATAGTTTGTTGTCGGTACTTTAGTCCTTTAAATCTGTTTAAAGTCTGCAATAAATCTCTATTATTTAATTTTAATTTTTTTGAAATTTTTAAGACAAAGGCAAGGTTTTCTCTATTACCATGAGATAAAAAGTATTTATTATTTAAGTTCTCTAGTATTTTATTTTTTTCTAAAATATCTACTTTAATAATTTTTTGCTTTAAGCTTTTATTTTTAATTTTATTGTTAATAATTGGATCATTTTTGTTTATGAATGCTACAGACTGATTAGATTGAGATTTTAGTAGTTTAAATTTAGCATTCACATAATTTTTAAGATTTTTATGCCTTTCAATATGATCTGGGCTAATATTAAGTAATACCGCATATTTAGCGGTAAATATCTTGCTATAATCCAATTGATAGGAAGAAGCCTCTATTACAAATATGGTTTTTTTAGTTATTTTTTTTTCAGCTAAAACTGGATTTCCTATATTACCTATTAATCTAGAATCGTACTTTTGATTTAATAGAACTTCATGTAACAGTTTGGCTGTTGTAGATTTTCCATTAGTTCCAGTTATTGTAATGCTTTTATTTTTGAAAAAAGAATAAAATACGTCTAAATCAGTATGAATTTTTAAAAAATTTTTTTTTAAAATTTTAGATAATTTACAATTTAAAATATCAATACCTGGGCTAATAATAATTTTATCAAACTGAATCTGTGAAATTTCTTTTAAGTTTTTAATTTTTTGCCTTAGGCCTAGATTAAGTTTTTTTTTTATATCATCATCAAATAAATAAACATCAGCTTTATTATTTAGAAATTTAAATGATGAAAGACCACTTTTGCCTAATCCATAAATTAATATTTTTTTTCCTAAAAAAATATTTTTTTTTATTTTCATTATCTCAATTTTAAGGTAGCTAAACCAATCATTGCTAAAATAATTGAGATAATCCAAAATCGAATTACAACGGTTGACTCTGCCCATCCTTTTTTTTCAAAATGATGATGAATAGGTGCCATTCTAAAAATTCGCTTACCAGTCAATTTGAAAGAAATAACTTGAACTATTACAGATATAGCCTCTAAAACAAATAAGCCTCCTGTTATTGCTAATACTATTTCATGCTTTGTAATTATTCCTACCGCACCCAAAGAACCTCCAAGTGCTAAAGAACCTGTGTCACCCATAAAAATTTTTGCTGGCGGGGCATTGAACCATAAAAAACCCAAACATGATCCTATGATAGCTCCACAAAAAATTGAAACTTCTCCAGTTCCTTCTATATAGGGAATTTGCAAATAATCTGAAAAAACTATATTTCCTGTTACATAACTTATAAAAGCAAAACATCCTGCAACTAAAATTACAGGTACAGTAGCCAAACCATCAAGTCCATCAGTCAAGTTTACAGCATTTGACGAACCAACAATCACAAAAACTGAAAATGGTATAAAAAACCATCCAAGATTAATTATTAAATTTTTAAAGAATGGAAAATATAGATTAGTAATATCTTGATAATCTACATAATACACAAAGAAACTGACTCCCAAAATTGCTAAAAAAATTTGTGAAAATATTTTAAACTTTGAAGATATTCCTGATGAATTATTATGCTTAATCTTTTTGTAATCATCAAGAGCTCCTAGTAAACCAAAAGAAACAGCGATGTAAATACAAAAAAGGATACTTATGTTTGTTAGATCTCCCCAGCATAAAACAGAAATTAGTAGTCCAAATAGAATAATTACTCCACCCATAGTTGGTGTGCCAATTTTTTTTATTATATGATCTTCTGGTCCATCATCTCGTATCGGATTTAGTATTTTTTTGTTAGAAAAAAATTTAATGAATGGGCCACCAATTATTAAAACAATAATCAATGATGTAAATAATGATAGGCCAGTTCGAAAGGTGATATACTTGAAGACGTTTAAAAACCCAAAAATATCAACAAAATTTAATAAAAATTGATAAATCATTTTATTTTGAACCTTTTAGATTATTTACTATCTTATTGAAGCCAGTTGCATTTGAAGCTTTAACCATAAGGTAATCATTATTATTTAAATCATTTTTAATCAAATTAATAATTTGAGAGTTATTTTTTAATATTCGTCCTTTTTTTAATTTTGAGACTAAGTTAAAGGTGTTCAAAATTTTTTGACCCTTTACAAAAACTTTGTCTATCTTAGTTTGATTAATAATCTTGGCAATAGATTGATGTAATTTTTTCGAATGTTTGCCAAGCTCAAGCATATCGCCTAGTAACAAATATTTTTTTGAATTTTTTGAGGTGATTTTATCGTAATTGAGAATTGCTGAACTAAGAGATAATGGGTTTGAATTATAGCTTTCATCAATTAAATTTAAATTTTTATTTTTAAATTTAATTTTTGAAAAATTACCCCTACCATTAGGTGTTTTGAAATTTACAAAAAAATTTTTATTAATTTTAAGTATATCAATAAAAATACTCATTACCGCTAATGTGGCTAGAATATTTAAGATATTGTTTTGAAAATTATTTGAAATTAAAAAATAAGATTTTAAATTATTAATTTTAATTGTTATTTTATATTTTTGTCTGACTTTTTGAATATTTAAAAGTTTTATATTTGAATTTTTGTTTTTGATGCCAAATGAAATAATATTAATATTTTTTTTAAGAGCTATTTTTTTTTGTAAATTAAAAAAATTATCATCAGAATTTAGAATCAAAAAGCCATTATTTTTAGTATTATTAATTATTTCTGATTTGGCTAATGCAATTTCTTTAATATTCTTAAAATTTTTTGCATGGGCATAATTAATATTTGTAATGACACTTACATCTGGTTTTATAATTTTTGAAAGAAAATCAATCTCACCTTTTTTATCCATACCGACCTCTAAAATACCATATTCGTCTTTTTCATTTATATTAAAAAGACTTAATGGAACACCATATTTATTATTATATGATTTTGGAGAAGTGCTTACTTTAGATAATTTTTTAAAGGAACTTCCTAATAATTCTTTTAGGGTAGTTTTTCCACAACTACCCGTAATAGCAATAATTTTTGTATTTATATTTTTTCTATATATTGTGGAGCATTGAGTAAGGAACTCTAAAGTATCTTTTACTTTTATTTGAGATTTAATGTTATTTTTTTTATTAATTTTGCTTACAATAACTACTGATGCTTTTTTTTTAATAGCCTCATCCACAAATTTATTTCCATCATTTTTCTTTCCCTTAATTGCAAAAAAAATATCATTTTTTTTTACATCTTTAGAATTAATTCTTGCTTGATTTAAAATGATATTTGGGGGTATTTTTTCTTCTTCTGAAAGTTCTTTAACAATATTGATCTTAATATTATTCGATAAGGTTATATTTTTAATTTTAATTGATTTTAAGATATTTATTTTGTCTGAAAAAAAAATTTTTTTACCTCCCTGTTCTTGAATTGTCTCATGACCTTTACCCGCAACAAGCAAAATTTCTCCAGTTTTTAAATTATTTATAGCTTCTGATATTGCCTCTGCTCTATTTGAAAATTCTAATATTTTCTGTTTTTGTATACCCTTTTTAATATCTCTTCTTATTTTACTTGGACTTTCAGATCTTGGATTATCGTCAGTTAAATATATCTTATCAGAAAAAAGATCGGCAACCATGCCCATTTTAGATCTTTTATCCTGATCTCTATTTCCTCCACACCCAAACACTAAAGAAATTTTTTGATCAGGAAATTGCTCTCTTAAATTTTTAAGACAAGTTTTTAAAGCATCAGGTGTGTGCGCATAATCTAAAATTACTTTTGATTTATTTTTTAATTTCCCAATTCTTTCAAATCTACCTTCTACAGACTTAATCTTAGATACAGCTTTAAAAATTTTATCAATACTTAGATTACTTTTATTTGCTGCAATTACTGCCATTAAGACATTTTTTAGTTGAATTTTTCCTATCAAATTAAGTTTGATGGTGTGTGTAAAATTTTTATATTTAATTTGAAGTAATTGAGCTTCTCCTTGAAACTTATGTGACAATAATTGAAAATTATTTTTTATATTTGATAGCGTATGAAGACTTAAGTTTCTATTTACTGTAATTTTTTTTAATTTTTTAAACTCAGGTATTTCTTGATCTGTAATTACATTGCCATTTTTTTTTATTAAATTTTTAAATAAATAAAGTTTGGCTTTTAAATAACTATTTAGATTTTTATGATAATCTAAGTGATCTTGAGACAAATTTGTAAATATACCAGTGTTAAAAACTAATCCATCTAATCTATTTTGCTCTAGACCGTGACTTGAAGCTTCCATAATAACATGATTAATTTTTTGTTTTTTTAAATTACTTAAAATTTTACTTAATTTAATTGAGTCAATCGTCGTATTTGTTAATTTTTTTTTGAAATTTTTAGATTTAACTCCCAATGTACCAATTGAAGCTACCTTTTTATTATTCAGATTTAATATTTGATAATAAAAATCTGCAACAGATGACTTTCCATTGGTGCCTGTAACAGCTATGATGTTATAGGGTCTAGTATTATTAATTTTAAATGAAATTTCTGATAATAATTTTCTGATTTTTTTAACTTTAATATATAAAATATTATTTTTTAAACCTTCAGTTTTATCTTCTGTAATAATTATTTTAGCACCATTTTTAATTGCAGATGATATATAATTATTACCGTCTATTTTATTTCCTTTAATTGCAAAAAAAATATTATTTTTTTTTATTTGACTGCTATTAAATGAAATGTCTGAAAAATAAAATTTTTTGTAACTTTTTTTAATATTTTTAAAATAATTCCCTAAGAGCATTATTAATTAATTTCCATATATTTTGTGGCTAAAATAGGCCCAATTTTATCTATTATCTTTCCTGCTACTTCAACAGATGTCCAGCCAGCTGTGTTATACGGAGTTCCAGTTTGAGTTCCATCTTTGTGTCTGTAATCATAGATATAACTACTTGAAGTTTTAGGAGAGTCTAACATTACTATAAAAGCATACTGTGGTTTTGAGGATGGAAAAATTGATGCAAATGTATTTATCTTAACTCTAGAATATTTTCCTTTTTTCGGTTGTTGGGCTGTACCTGTTTTTCCTGCTATTTCATAGTGCAAAACATCAGCAAGTTTGGCAGTTCCTTCTTCTGTGCTGACAATTTTTCTTAATACTTTAACTACTTTTTCTGAAACTCCTTTTTTTAAAATTCTTTTTTTTTTTTTATTGGAATTTTTATTTACTAGAGTCGGTTTAAGGTCAAAGCCGCCATTAGATAATATTGCATAACCTTTAGCTAATTGAAGAATTGTAGTAGTTACACCATGACCAAATGATGCTGTTGCCAATTTACATTTACCAAAATTGAAGTTCTCTTGGGTTGCTATTTCATCAATATCAAATTCTATTTGACTCAAAACACCAATTTCTTCCAAGAAATTTTTAAATTCAACAGAGCCAACTTTTTGTGCAATTCTGACTGATCCTATATTTCCAGATCTAATTAAAATTTGTTCTGCTGTTAAATTTGACGGAATTTTTTTATCATATTCCCTTATTGGAAAGCCATAACAATCAATTGATTTTGGTAAATTTAAAAATTGAGTTTCAGGTTCAATTAAATTTTTATTTAATGCGCTCGCAAAGGTAAAAGGTTTGAAAACTGAACCCAGTTCATAAGTTCCTTTTGTAACTCTGTTAATATAATTAACATCTGTTATGTTTATTCTTTCGTTTGGATTAAAATCAGGTAAAGAAACAATTGAAAGTATATTGCCATTATTGATATTCATTAATATTGCGGCACTTCCCTTGCTTCTAAAAATTTCTTGATATTTTATTAACTGCTTACGTATTAAAAACTGTATATCTTTATCCACTGTAAGTTTAATCGAGTTTTTTGATTTTCTTAAATCATCATTAAATGATTTTTCTAGTCCAGAGATACCATTATTATCATCATCTATCTGACCAATAATATGACTAAATAAATTTTTTTGAGGATAAATTCTTAATACTTTTTCTGTGGATGTAATAGATTTATCTCCAAGTTTCATTAATTTTTCATAATTTTCTTCAGAAACTTTTTTTTCTAGCCAAAAAAATTTTGTTGTATTCAATTTTTTTTCTATTTCTTTAAAGTTTTTTTTAGGAAATATTATATTTAAACTTATTAAAAGTTTTTTTTTATTAATGACATCAGAAGTTTTTATCCCAATATCAATTGATTTAACTGTTTTTGCTAAATAATTTCCATTAATATCAACAATATCTGCCCTATAGAGTTTATTGTCTAATATGGGAATATTATCATTTCTTTCTATTGAAGATTTACGAGAGCCAAGATGAATTAGATGAATTATGTAAATAAGATAAATTATAAAAAAAAGAAAAAAAATAAATGCAATTCTGTTAAATTGAATGTCTACGTTTGTAGTATTTTTTTTATATGTAAAATTATTTTTGTAATCTTCTAAAACAATCTTGAATTTAGATTTTTTCATTAATCTTTTGTTATTTCTAAATCTTTAATAATCTTTTTCTCAATTTTATATAACTTAATATTTTCTATATTTTTTTGTACTAATTCGTCTTCAAAATATAATGATTGGTATTCTAGTAATTTTTCTGAAGAGCTTAGATAATTATGTTCCAGTAAAATATTTCCAAATTCTGACTTTAAAACTCTAAGGTTTTCTTTAACTAAAAAGATTTCATCTTCAATTTGTTTTGCTGAATTTTTAATTATTGTGGTAGATAAAATTAATAAAAAAATAACCATGATTAATCCGGTCTTTTTCACAACTTATTTCCAAAGTTCTCTATTTCAATTAAATTTTTAAATTGTTCTTGAATATCTGTTTCAAAATCATAAAAATCTTTTTTCTTCACTACATACCTTAATTTAGCTGACCTTGAGGGCATATTTTCATTTATTTCTTTTTCAGAGGGAGTGATTGCTTTTTTTTCAATTAATTTAAATAATGTTTCTGCTTGTTCTGTAACTGGTACGTACCTTGAAATACTTTTGTTTTCAGAAAGACTTTTAAAAAAATATTTAACTATTTTATCTTCTAATGAATGAAAAGTTACAACTGCTAAAATTCCATCTTTTTTTAAAACTTTTGTTGCATTAATTAATCCAAAAATTAATTCACTAATTTCTTTATTGACAAAAATTCTTAATGCTTGAAAAATTTTAGTAGCACTATTTACTTTATAGTTTTTTTTTCTTTTTGTTTTATCAACTATCTTAACTAACGTTTGTGTATCTATCTTATTATTCAATCTTTCTTTTACAACATTTCTTGCGATATATTTGCTCTCTTTCTCTTCACCAAAAAATTTGAATATCTTTTCTAATTCTTTTTCATCAAGTTTATTAATTACATCTTCAGCTGAATAATTATTTAATCCCATTTTCATATTTAAGCTTCCTGAAGAGTCGAATGACAGACCCTTTTTTGGATCTTTAATTTGAGTGTAAGAATATCCAAGATCAAAAATTACTCCTTTAATATCTTCATTTTTTAATTTTAGATTATTAAGCTGACTAAATTTAATATTCTTAAATACAAACCTGTCTTCAAAACTATCTTTTATAAGATTAGCTTTTTTTTCACTCTCAATATCTCTATCAAGGGCTATTACTTTAGTGCCGTTAAATTCTAAAATTTTTTTTGAATAACCACCTTGTCCAAAAGTACAATCTATAAATGTGCCACCATATTGAGGGGAAATAATGCTAATAATTTCTTTTAGCAGTACCGGATAATGCTTTTGTTCTTCCGGTACTATGGTGGCGTCCATTTATATCTTTGAAGACCATTAATTTTTTTGTCTTCTTAAGAATGCTGGTATCTCAAGATCGTCTTCATCTTCATTATTAGAAGATAATAAATCTTCAGCGCTTGAATTTTCTGTTTCAGAGCTAAATAAATCTGGAGCATCAGAGTCTACTCCAAATTCTTTTAAGTCATTTGATATATCATCTTCAATATTTTCTGTTTCTATGCTTTCATGTGACATGTCCATAGCTTCTTCTGTAAAAGATTTTTCCATTTCGTTAACTGAACTATCTTCTACGATACTTTCTGTTTCAAGATTTGGGCTATGCATTACCTCTTCATTACTTACATTTGCATGAGAGCTATCATTAGCTTGTTCATGAACTATTTCATTTTCAAGTTTTAAAGCATTTGCACCATGCGAAATTGGACTTGAAGATGTGTTAGAAAAATTAAATGATGCAGACGATGCTAAGTGTGAAAAATCAGAATATCCTGGATTTCTGTTTTGGATACGATGCACCATATTAATAACAGATTTAGTCTCTGGTTGTTGGCCATCTAGAGATGTTGCAACAATTGATACTCTCATCTTACCATCAAGTTCTGCATCTGTAATTGCACCAATAATTAATTCAGCTTCAGGATCCACTTCCGCTCTAACTTTGTTAACAGCCTCATCAACCTCAAAAAGTTTAAGGTCTTTACCGCCAGTAATATTTACCAGTAATCCTTTTGCACCTTTTAAAGTATAATCATCGATCAATGGATTGCTAACTGCCATTTCGGCAGCCTTCAAAGCTCTACCTTCTCCTTCAGCTTCACCTGTTCCCATCATTGCTTTGCCCATAGATGCCATAACTGTTTCTACATCTGCAAAATCAAGGTTGATTAAACCTGGTCTTACCATCAAGTCAGTTATGCTTTGAACACCATGCATTAAAACATTATTTGAAAGATTAAATGAGTCTTCGAATGTAGTTTGCTCATTTGCAATTTTAAATAAATTTTGATTTGGAATAACTATAATAGTATCAACATGTTTTCTTAACTCTTCCAAACCCTGTTGTGCTCTTCTCATTCTTGAGGGGCCTTCGTATAAGAATGGAAGAGTAACAACTCCTACAGTTAAAATGTTTAATTCTTTTGCGGCTCTAGCAATGACATGAGCAGCACCAGTGCCCGTTCCACCACCCATACCAGCTGCAATAAAAACCATATTTGCACCTTGCAAAGTATTTACAATTT
>JGI20156J14371_10000627_pt1 | contig 30339 bp, 26 predicted proteins | sample COG_06_FD_14371 | JGI IMG/M metagenome (IMG submission 14371)
TCTGTGAAGGCCGAAACAGAGCGGCCTGAAGCAATGGATCATGAGCCTGTGGAGGAGCAGTCCGAGGTCACAGAAACCAACAGGGATTTAGAATCTGAACCTGTGAATGTCGAAGCGGATGTCACCTTCAGCTTTGCAAGTGAAGTCGTCCGATTTGACGATGACATACACCTAGAACAGGATGACCTTTTCATGGTTACTTGCCGCAGCGCAGGGGGAGACGTCATGTGGGAATACGAGATGGACGCCCCTTTGATGGCCGGAGTTCGGGCAGACGCGAATGATGACGGGCCCAGGGAGTTTCTCTTGGTGGACTCACGGCAAGGGATTGGCCTCGATCCAGAGGGGAGACCGATTACAGGGTTTCACATCAAGCCTTCAGAGGCCATCACCAGCTTTGCTCTGGTGGACTACGAAGGCGATGGAAAGGAACGGTACCTCTTCGGACTGGCGGATGGCCGCGTGTTGAATTACCGCAACTTGGGTGAGCCGACACCGGGCTGGAAGCACAATTCAAAAGGCAAGAGTGTTCAGGCCATTGCCCATTTGCGAGCGGGCCGGAAAGACTACATCTGCACTGTAGATGAGGGCGGCACGGTTATGCTGCTCAAACGCAATGGCCAACGCAGGGTGCGCACTCCAGTTCAGCTCCATCGGGTTGCAGGAAGCCGCGCGGTGGCTTTTGAAGTTCGGGCGGACATCGGCTCCAGCATCCTGATTGCAAGAAATGCAGATGGCGTTGCGGAGTCCCGGAATTTTGGAGACGGCATAGCCCAGCTTGCCTCGGAAGCCGAGCAACAACTCCTTGAGGTGGCCGAAAGCCGCCTAACACATAGAGAATAGGCGGTTAGCCTTGGAGAATGGCGCGTGAGATCACAATGCGCTGCACCTCGCTCGTGCCTTCGTAAATCTGGGTGATTTTGGAATCGCGCATGAGCCTTTCGACGTGATACTCTTTAACGAATCCGTAACCACCGTGGATTTGTACGGCCTCGTTTGAGGCACGCCCTGCGACTTCAGAGGTATACAGCTTGGCCATGGAACTGGCGAGGTCATAGTCTTGACCTTGGTCTTTAAGCCAAGCAGCTTTCAAACACAGCATCCGGGCGGCCTCCACTTCGGTGGCCATGTCTGCCAACTTAAAGGCGATGGCTTGGTGCTTGTGAATTTCCTTGCCAAAAGCCTTGCGCTCTTTAGAATAGGCGAGGGCAAATTCCAATGAACCTGAGGCAATGCCCAATGCTTGTGCGGCAATGCCAATGCGTCCTCCAGCGAGGGTCTTCATGGCAAACTTGAATCCAAATCCATCTTCACCGAGACGGTTGGCCTTTGGCACTTTGACGTCTTGGAACATCAAAGTGTGCGTGTCGCTCCCGCGAATGCCCATTTTGTCTTCTTTGGCGCCCACGGTAAAGCCGTCCATCTCGCGCTCGACAATCAGGCAGTTGATGCCACGGTGCCCTTTGTCGGCATCGGTTTGGGCAATCACCAGATAAATGCTGGCGGAGCCTCCGTTGGTGATCCAGTTCTTGGTGCCGTTGACGATGTAGTGATCGCCCATGTCAATCGCTGTCGTGCGCTGACTGGTAGCGTCGCTGCCCGCCTCAGGCTCGCTGAGGCAGAATGCCCCGATTTTTTCACCCCTTGCCAAAGGTGTGAGGTACTTCTCCTTTTGCTCTTCTGTGCCGAACTCTTCAAGTCCCCAGCATACCAGCGAGTTGTTGACGGAGACGCACACAGAGGCGGAGGCGTCGATTTTGGACAGCTCTTCCATGGCCAGAACGTAGCTTACGGTATCCATACCGCTACCACCGTATTTGGTGTCGACCATCATGCCCATAAAACCCAGTTCACCGAGCTGCTTGACCTCCTCTGCGGGGAACCGCTGGGCATTATCGCGTTCAATAACGCCCGGTTTCAGGACGTTCTGGGCGAAATCACGGGCGGCATCACGTACCGCTTTTTGTTCTTCAGAGAGTTCCAGGATCATTGCAGGGAGGCTCGTTTATTCTATCCGTAAAGATAGCCCATCCCCCTCCTTTAGAAGCGCTCATGGGTGAATCGAATGTGGTGCTGGGAACGATGTCGGGAACATCTTGCGACGGTTTGGATTTGGCCCTGTGCCGCATCGGTCAGGGAGGAGGTCGTGTGGAGCTGTTGGAAATCAGACAGGTGGACTATCCTGAATACTGGGTAGATGCCTTGCGCAGGTTGGGCAATGCCCCCGAAGCGGAAGTTGCGAAAATGGAGGGCGAATGGTCGGTCTGGGTGCTTCACGCCTTGGAGGACTGTATCCAGCATTGGTCGGCGGAATACGGCGTACCTGAGCTCATAGGCTTTAGTGGACACACATGGTATCACGAACCAGCAGGGAGAGGCACTGCGGCCATCGGCGATGCCGAAATGTTGTCCCAGAAATTGGGTATTCCGGTGGTGGCAGATTACCGCTCAGCTGATGTTAAGGCAGGTGGCCAAGGAGCTCCCCTTGTGCCGTTGTTTGACGCCCATGTTTTTCAAGAGTATGGGTGCTGCATCAACCTCGGAGGCATCGCCAACGCGACCCTTTTGTCTCCGGAACCTGTTCAGGTCAGGGCGTGGGATGTGGTAGGCTGCAACCTGCTCTTGAACCGGCAGGCTCGCCGACTGGGTGTGGACTTCGATGCGGGTGGAAGCGTCGCGTCGCAAGGTCAAATGGACGTTTTGGCCAAGGCGCAGTTGGACCAATGGACGTATTTGAAGCAAACACCGCCCAAGTCGCTGGCAGCCGAAGACCTTGTTGAATTACACCGCATCCTCGAAGGCGTGACCCATCCGCCAGATGCGTTGTGCACTGCCGTTGAATGGATTGCAGAAGTCTTGGGGTCCTCCCTGGAGCTGGACGAGCGCGGTGGACGGATCCTGGTCACGGGTGGGGGAGCACACAATGGCTATTTGGTGCAGCGCATCGCCGACTATCTGCCGCAAGGGTGGAGCATTCATGTGCCGGAAACGGCATGGGTCAATGGCAAAGAAGCGGCCGCCTTTGCTTGGCTGGCATGGCGAACAGTTCATGGGCTCCCGACTTCGCTCGCCTCGGTAACGGGGGCCAAAACTGACGTTTGTGGAGGCAGGGTCTTCGGTAACTTCGCTGCGCAAGGAGAGCAATCCGACTCCTCTTGAATTGTATCATGAAAGAACTGCTCGATCGTTATAGCCAAAGGCCTCCGGAAATCGTTTTCGAATGGTCTGATTCCGAGACTGAGGCCCGTGGTTGGGTCGTGATCAACAGCTTGCGCGGCGGCGCGGCTGGAGGGGGCACACGGATGCGCAAAGGCCTAGACAAAGAAGAAGTGATCTCCCTTGCCAAGACCATGGAGATCAAATTCACCGTCAGTGGCCCTCAAATTGGAGGCGCGAAAAGCGGCATCAACTTTGATCCGACTGACCCCCGCAAGGAGGGTGTTTTGCGCCGATGGTACAAGGCCGTTACCCCATTGCTCAAGCATTATTACGGCACCGGCGGCGACTTGAACGTCGATGCTGGAAAGGAGGTCATTCCCATGACGGAAGCGTGTGGTGTTTGGCACCCTCAAGAGGGGGTGTTCAACGGTCATTTCAAGCCCAACGAAGCCCAGAAAGTGCGCCGCATTGGGCACCTCCGCCAAGGGGTGAGCCAAGTCGTCGAGAATCCTGATTTTCTGCCCGATGGCGGTGGGGTACGTTTCCGGGTGGCCGATTTGATCACCGGTTATGGCGTGGCCGAATCGGTCCGTCACTTCTACAACTTGTATGGCGGCGAGGTCAAGGGCAAACGCGTTTTGGTCCAAGGTTGGGGAAATGTGGGGGCTGCGGCCGCTTTGTACCTCTCTAAACAAGGGGCTGTGATCACAGGTGTGATTGACCGCGCAGGCGGCATCCTCAGGCCCGAGGGCATGGGCTTGGATGAGGTGCGCGCACTCTTCCTAGCCAAAGAAGGCAACGCCTTGTCTTCCGATGAACTCTTGTCTTTTGATGCCATCGAAGCGGCCATTTGGGATGTGGGTGCGGAGGTCTTTTTACCCTGTGCCGCTTCTCGATTGGTCAACGAAGGTCAACTGGACCGCATGCTGAAAGCTGGGCTCGAAGTGATTTCGGCAGGGGCCAATGTGCCCTTTGCAGATGCAGAGATTTTCCATGGGCCTATCGCCGACAAAGCGGACCGCCATTGCGCCGTCATTCCAGACTTTATTGCCAATTGTGGCATGGCGCGCGTTTTTGCATACCTGATGGGAGATGGAGAGGTGAGCCTCACCGATGCTGCCATCTTTGAGGACACTTCGGACTGCATTCGTGCGGCCATGGAACGGTGTCATGCCCGCAATCCTGAGACCAAAGGACTGTCTGCTACGGCGATGTCCATTGCCCTTGAACAACTGGTCTAAAACATAGATTCCTTCAATATGGCCACCCTACTTATCGTCATTTTCGTCGTTGGATACCTGTTCATTGCGCTTGAACACAACTTGCACATCGACAAGGCTGCCAGTGCATTGATCACGGGAACCCTCTGCTGGGCCGTGCTCGTGCTGGGTTGGCACGAAGCACCGGCTCACTTGTTGGAAGCATACCAAGCTTTTGATCATGGCGACGGAGGCCATGGCACCCTCAAAGTCTTCTTTGAGCACCGGCTCCTCCACCATATGGAGGAAATCGCCAGCATTCTGTTCTTTTTGCTGGGAGCCATGACGATTGTGGAACTCGTAGACGCCCACAACGGATTTGCCGTCATTACCGACAAAATCACCACCCGCAAGAAGGGCCGTTTGTTGTGGATCATTGGAATCCTCACCTTCTTTTTCTCTGCCGCGCTGGACAACCTCACGACCTCCATTGTCATGATCTCGTTGTTGCGCAAGCTGATTGCGGACAAACCCACCCGGTGGTTGTATGCCGGAGCGGTCATTATTTGTGCCAATGCCGGTGGCGCTTGGTCTCCCATTGGAGACGTCACGACCACCATGCTGTGGATTGGCGGTCAGTTGACCACGCCGGTCATCGTGGCGAACCTCATTCTGCCCAGCATCGTGTGTATGGTGGTGCCCTTGACCATCATGTCTTTTCGGATGAAGGGCGAGGTGGAACGCCCCAAATTGCTGGATCCCGATGAGGCCGCAGACCCCACTTCGAATGGAGAACGCAACTTGATTTTTGCGATGGGTGTGAGTGGATTGCTCTTCGTACCGATTTTTAAAACCGTCACACACTTGCCGCCGTTCATGGGGATGATGATGTCCTTGGGTGTGCTGTGGCTGACGACCGAGGTCTTGCACAGGTCCAAGAATGAACAGGAGCGTAAGACCCTCAGTGTGGTAGGCGTGCTGCGCAAAATCGACACGGCCTCTGTCATGTTTTTCTTGGGCATCCTGCTGGCGGTTGCTGCGCTTCAGGAGGCGGGCCATTTGATTTTGACAGCCGATTGGCTCAGGATGGCTTTGGGGGATGTCTATCTGATCAACATTGCCATTGGACTGCTCTCCGCCATCGTCGACAACGTCCCCCTCGTTGCGGCCAGCATGGGCATGTACCCCATTGCAGACCCTGGAGCGGTCGGGTGGCTGGGTCACTTTGCCCAAGACGGCTTGTTCTGGCAGTTTCTCGCCTATTGCGCTGGAACGGGCGGCAGTGCTCTGATTATTGGCAGTGCAGCTGGAGTGGCGGTCATGGGACTCGAGAAAATCGACTTTGTTTGGTACCTCAAGCGCATGAGCCTTTTGGCCATTGCGGGATACCTCGCTGGAGCCGGAGTCTATTGGCTCATGTTCGGCTTGGGCGCCTAAGGGCGCAAGTGTGAACACCGCAAAGGTGGAAACACGCGGAAGGGATACGGCCAGCGGCATACGGAAACTGCGACCTTCGACGTTGGACTTCAAGCCTACGTCATGATCGCAACCCACATTCCTTCCTTCGTCCTGATGCGCATCCAGGACCTGACCCTTGGTGGTACCACTGTCCAAGACCCCGGATCCGCCGCAGATGCCATGGCCTCGACCGGAGAGGTCGTCACCCGTGATGTCTCCATCATGGAGTTGCTCATTTCGGGTGGATGGTACATCATGCTGCCACTCGCTGTGATGAGTTTCATTGCCTTGTTCATCTTCTTTGAACGGTCCATGGCCATCCGCAAAGCGGCCAAGGAGGACAAGGATTTCATGGCCAAACTCAAGGATTACCTGTCGGCCGGCAACCTGGATTCTGCACGCAACCTCTGCGAGCAAAGTGGCACCCCTATTGCCCGCATGTTGCACAAGGGCATTGCCCGAATCGGGAAGCCGCTCAAGGACATTTCGACCAGCATCGAGAATGTGGGTAAGCTCGAGATCTACAGCATGGAGCGCAATCTGAGTACCCTCGCCACCATCGCGGGAGCTGCGCCAATGATTGGCTTTTTGGGGACGGTCATCGGTATGGTGAACGTTTTCTTGGATATGGAGAGCGCGGGCATGGTCCGCGAGGACGACATCTCCTCGGGCACCAAGCAGGCCATGATCACCACCATCGTCGGACTCATCGTTGGCATCATTGCCTACATGGCTTACAACCACTTGGTGAGCCGCGTGAGCAAGGTCATCCACCTGATGGAAGCCAGCTCGCTGGAGTTCATTGATATTCTCGAGGAACCCGCACGCTGATGAACCTTTCCCAGCGCAACCAAGTGCAGTCCGGGGGCAACATGTCCTCGATGACGGACCTCGTGTTCCTCCTGCTCATCTTTTTCATCATCCTCTCGACTTTGGTGTCCAACGGGGTCAATGTGGACTTGCCCCAAAGCAAGGGCACCAGCAGCGCGAGTTCGCGGTTGACGGTCTCCATTAAACCCGATGGCAGCTATTATTTGAACGGGGTAGCGATTGCGCGGGCCGACATTGAGCCCGCTCTGATGGTCAAGTTTTCTGACCAGGCCGATCCCGTGTTGTATTTGCAAGTCGACCGAGCCGTACCCACTGGACAGACCGTCGAAGTGATCGGATTGGCCAAGGCCAATGATTGGAAGGTTATGCTTGGCGCACAACCTAACCGCTAAAGTTGGCGATGTCAGGATTTGATTGGAACCGCCATCAGGAAGACCTGGAACGCAAGGAGCGCCGTCGCGCTGCTGTGCTCTCCATGGTCACGTATGTTGCCATTGTGGCGGCCTGCTTCTTCTTTGTGGCTTTCCAGGAGGTGACACCACCGCCAGGCGAGCAGTTCGTGGCAGTGGGCATGGCGGACTTTGGCAATGTCGATGAAGCTGGTGGCGACCGAGAAACTGAGGTGCCTTCCGAGCAGGTCGAAGAGGTGGTGGAGCAGGAAGTCAGCGAGTCTACCGCAGAAGAGGTGGCTCCAGTAGAGACCATCGAGACGCAAGACGTGAGCGAGGTGGACGTGCCGACGCAGGAAGAGCCCGTAGAAACGGTCACTGAAGTAGAAGATCCAGACCCCGTGATTTCGGACGACCTCTCCAATGCACTGAATCAGATGTTCAGCAATTCTGGCGGGGGTGGATCCGAAGGCCAGCAGCAGGGCATTGGGAACAGCGGGGCTCAGGATGGACAGATCGAAGGGACGGGAGTGGTCTCCGGCGAATTCGGGGACAGCTTTTTGGAGGGGGGCACCATGGTGGGAGAACCCAATTTGGACCGGAAGCCCAACGAGGAGGGGGTGGTCAGGATGAAGATTTACGTCGATAAATCGGGCACGGTAACAGACGCCCGCTTTGATGCAACCAACAGCACGACCTCGAGCAGCCGACTGGTCGCCCTCGCAAAAGAAGCGGCATTGACCGCAAAATTCAGCAGCCATCCGACCAAGCCGACACGCATTGGCTGGATCCAGTTCAATTTTGAATTACAGTAATGCGCAACGCCCCTGAATTGGTGGGGCCGGAACAACAATTTCTTGGCCATGGAATACGATGAGGTGCTGGATTGGCTGTATCAACAGCTGCCCATGTTTCAGCGGACCGGTCCCGTGCGTTACCGGATTGATTTGGCCAAGACTTATGCGCTTTGCGAGGCCCTCGGTCATCCGGATCGCGGACTNAACGTGATTCATATCGCTGGGACCAATGGNAANGGGTCTGTGAGCCATTCGGTGGCCGCCGCNCTCACCCGCAGGGGGCAGAAGGTGGGGCTTTACACCTCGCCGCATTTGACGGACCCCCGGGAGCGAATCCGGATCGATGGTCACATGATTTCCAAGTCGGAATTCACGGCTTTTGTACAAGATCACAAGGCCATTTGGGAAGCGCACATCCCGAGTTTTTTTGAGCTCATGTTTACCATGGCGTTGTGCCATTTCAGCAGCAACCAGGTTGACGTGGCGGTGTTGGAGACGGGAATGGGCGGGCGTTTGGATTCGACCAACATTTTTCCTGCGCCATTGGTGACCGCCATCACGTCCATTGGCTTGGACCATCAGCAGTTTTTAGGGCCTGACTTGAGGTCCATTGCGGGAGAAAAAGCCGGGATCCTAAAAGAAGGCGTGCCCTGTGTCTTGGGTGTATTGCCGCCCGAGGCCCGCTCCGTGGTTTTGGAGCGCTCGATGCGGTTGGGCGTTGAGGTATATGATGGGTTGCCAGACCCTGCAGCATCGGCAGGACCGGAGTGGCTGCAGCGCAACGGTGCTGTAGCCCGGCGGATCTTGGCCCTTTTGGGCAGTCAAGACACTGACGAAGCGGTGTTGCGCGGTGGACCTGCCGCCTGGGGCCTCAGGGGACGTTGGCAACAATGGAGCGATGGCCTCATTTTGGACTGTGCCCACAATGTCGAAGGCCTCACGGCCACAGGAAAGGCCCTGGCTGCGTTGAACCGACCCTTGCGCATCGTGTACGCGACGGTGGCCGACAAGGACGTGCCTGAGGCGCTCCACTGCCTTCCAGCGGCAGTCCAGCATTACTGGTGCGCGGCAGATGTCCCCAGGGCGTTGAGTGCGGAAGGGTTGCGCGACCAAGCGGCTTTGGCGGGAAGAAAGGGCGTGCTGTGCAACAGCGTCGAAGCTGCGCTTCTCCAGGCCCTGAAAGACCGCCAAGCTGGCGAATTGGTCGCCGTGCTCGGCAGCGTTTTCACCGTGGGTGAGGCGCTGTTCGCTTTGGAGTCAGGAGCTGCCTGCCTCAAGGGCATTGACAGCCGTAAATGCCCAGCAAAATGAGCAAGTCTGTGGTGCCCACGAGGTCATCCAGATCGATGTCGGCCGGGTGAGGCCCAATGTGGCCAAAGTTGGCCAGCATGAACAAGACGTCCTCTACGGTTTGTTCGCCATCACCGTCGAGGTCTCCCAAGCAACCACCGTACGGGCCGATGCCGCAGGTATTGATGATGGAACCATCGAAATACGCATTGGCGAAATCCACAGATTGTGTGCCACAGACAATGCCCATGAGACGGCCGCGGATGTCATCCGTAACCGGGTGAATGCCTCCCCAAATGCGCGAAAGGCTGCATTGGTCTGAGGCATCATAATAAGTCGCCCACTGCAAGGTCACATCGACACTGGGGCCGATTTCAAACACAAGAAAATCGTCTTGCGGGCACTCAAATTCACCCATGCCCCCTGGAAAGAACGGGTCTCCGGTAATGGCGGTGAGCACTTCTGCGGCTGAACGGCTGAATGTGGAATGGCCAGAAACATATCCCGCAAATGGCGGAGTTACAAAGCTGGGTCGCTGATATGGCCACCAGTTCTCTGCAAGAATCCATCCAACTCCAGCGATATTGCCGGAGGTGTCAACAGGTACTTCCAGGCCATTTTCGGCTTCATAGACGTCAATGTAGTCAGGGCCTTTCCACGTGTACACTTTGATTTTGCCGATGTTTTCACCGCCGGGACCGGCGAGGCTATCCGTATCGTCAATCAATTCGATAAACCCAGGATACAAGGGGATTCCATTGGGACTGTAACTGGGCAGTCCAGGGTCTGTGGATTGTCCTTGATCGGCCATGTAACGGATGGCCGAGACTGGCCGCACATAATCGTAATACCCCTTGACGCTCCAAGCGGCGATGGCAGCGTCATGCAGCGCTCCTCCCAAGGTCAAATAAGCTTTGACTTCGTACTCAAGCGGGTCAAGCTCTGCGCCTTCACCCATCCAGTCATAGGTGAAGTCAGGGTGTGTCATGACTTCGTTGAATATGCTGAACCAGTGGCCTGGAGGGGTTTCGCTGTCGGGTCCATCCGCCCAGAATTCGGCCAAAATCCGGGTGTAATCGCCCAATGGAACGAGCTGTTCCTCATAAGGAAGCCCAGTGGCTGGGTTCTCGTCATGGCCTATGCTGGAATCGCCGCCATCCAAGTAGTTATAGAAGTCGCCATAGTCGGCCAAGCTCTGTGGCAATGCGGAGACGTTGCCTAAGCTCGCGGGACTGATATCGATGTTGACCCCGTTGTAAGGGTCGTGATGTGATTGCCATATGCTGACCATCGCAAAGTGATGCTTGTACATGCTGTCCGCATCGGCAGGCTGGTCACCTCCAATGTAGACTGGGGGGCCTGGGTCCAGCCAGGTTGGCCAGGTTTCTCCGTCGCGCTCGTACAACGCCATTTGTGTGTTTTTCAGGGCAAAAGGAGCGACCCAGCCCCATTCTGGACTTTGGAAGGGGGGAGAGCTGTCCAATACCTGTCCAGATTGATCCACAAAACCATTGATGGCCAAGGGCTGCCAGCGGTTGGGGTCTGCAATCGTTGGGTTCCCTGGATCGGACACGACGAGCTGGTCATTGAAAGGCTCATAGTAGAGGTTCAAATAATCGAACACCTCGTTGGCGCCATCCTGAATGCCATAGGCGATGACCTGCTCGCCAATGAAGTTGCCGAGGGCTGCAGGAGACCCGTTGACATAATTGGTCGAAGTCAGAGAAGGGTCAAATCCGTTGGCGGTGAACAGGGAGTCAAAGCGGGCTTGGGCACTGACTACCCCCGGTGAGCCGTCATATCGATGGGTTAACACCCTGTAAGCGGCATAGGAAATCGCTTCTCTTCGGGCAGAGGGGATGTCCAAGAATGGCAGGATGGACTCTGAAATACCGTCGAAATCTGCGGTATAGCCATGCAGGGTTTTGCCCAAAAGCATCGTCTCGGCCACGTCGTCATAGACAGCCCATGCGTCGTACATCGCCAGAGATACATGGTGCAGGTTCCGCGCATGAATGGGGGGACGCGCAAAGTCTACTCGGATTCCTTTGAGCTGGGCTTCAATCCATTCGAAGGCAATGTCATGGTCATTGTTTTGCCCCAACGCAGTCAAAGGCAAAAACAGCAAAAGGAGAAGTCTGTATCTCATTGTGACATTTCTTCTATTGGGAACAATGAATGCGGGGCGCAGCATTCTGCTGAGTGCACAAAGTGCGAGAAATGAGGCGCTCCTCCTTTTGGGAGTAAGCACCATTGTCCGCGTAACAAAGTGGAACGCCCTGATGATTCACGGTTGAAGGCTGCACGCATTTCTTTATATAAGATACAAAGAATATCACCGCTGAAGGGGCATTAGTGGGCGGTGAGGGACTCGAACCCCCGACCCCCTCGGTGTAAACGAGGTGCTCTGAACCAGCTGAGCTAACCGCCCTTCGAGGTGCAAAAATAGGGCAAGGAAGTCCGAAATTGCCGACATGAATCGCACTTCTGGATTGTTCGGGTGGGCTGGGTGGCTAAAAGGGTGGGGGAGCTTGAGCAAAATCAGCCAAGACCACCGGGCTTTTTCACGTTGCTTGAAGGCTTGGGGAGGAGAATTAATTCTCTAGATATCAGTCGAATAGACCGGGATGAGCGTTTATTGAGAGGGGTTGAGGATGAGGTGGAATGGCGGGATTACGGAGCGGACTGCCCTCCCGAGGGCCGGCCCCGAAAATCATCAATCGGCAGCATGGCCAGGTCCGCTTCTTCGGACCGCCGCAAAGGGCTTTGGCTGATGGCGGCCGCGCAATCGGCCATTCAGGCAGCGGCGCAACCTGTCCGCATATTGGAATTGGGAACCTGTTTGGGCGCTGGCGGAGACTATCTGCTTTCTGGCGCTCCGGTCGGGTCGACCTACATAGGACTCGAAGGCAGTGCTTCCTTGGCTGACTTTACCCGACGGCGGCTGGAGCAGCATGCCGGTATGGATGTAAGCGTGGAAGCGGGGCCATTTGAGCGGACTTTACCCGCCGTGATCCAGGCCAATGAGCCTTTTGATGTGGTGTTTTTGGATGGTTGTCACGAAGGCGATGCCCTGCGGGGTCAATGGCGGGATCTCCAGCCGTTATTGTCGCCCAATGCGATGGTGGTGGTCGACGACATCCGTTGGTCCCAAGACATGTATGCCGCTTGGCTTCACTTGGCTTCAGAACCCCAATGGGCAGCGCTGGACCTATTTCGAATGGGAATCCTCACGCCCCATGATCCCGCGATCAAAGGAGGGGACATCAGACGGGTGTCCTGGCGTCAACGGGCCTAACCGCAAAAAATGGGTCGGTCCTTTTCAGGGGGTACCTTCGCGGCGCAATGGAAAAAACTGCGCTCATCATTCTGGATGGTTGGGGAATGGGTCAACCCAACGACAACAATGCCGTACATGTGGCACAGACGCCCTGTTTTGATCGGGTCGTAAAGGACCATCCACATGCGCGTTTGACGACCCATGGCGAGCAAGTAGGCTTGCCTGAGGGCCAGATGGGCAACAGTGAGGTTGGGCACCTGAATATTGGAGCGGGGCGAATCGTTTATCAAGACTTGCTGCGCATTGACCGTGCGGTCACCGATGGGTCCTTGGCTACAGAGGCGACCCTGCAAGAGGCGTTGGCTTTGGCCAAAGAAGCAGGACGACGTCTGCATTTGATGGGGCTTGTAAGCCAGGGTGGGGTGCACAGTCAGCAGGCACACCTTCATGCTTTACTCCGCATTGCTGCCGATGCCGAGGTGCCAGATGTTGTGGTTCACGCTTTTACAGACGGCCGCGATACGGCCCCAAAATTGGGCGCAGGTTACCTCGCCGAGTTGGATGCGGTGTGCGAGGAGACAGGGGCGTCCATTGCGACCGTGTGCGGCCGGTATTGGGCCATGGACCGCGACCACCGATGGGACCGCATTGCCAAAGCATACAAGGCCATGGTTCGCGGTGAGGGTGAGTCTTTTGAGAATGCGGCGTTGGCTATGGAAGCGGCATACGGGGCGGGAACCACAGATGAATTTGTGGAGCCTGCCGTGATGGAAGGTGTCGACGGGTTGGTGCGTCCTGGCGATGTGGTGCTGTGCTTCAATTTCCGTACGGACCGCTGCCGCCAAATCACGACAGCCCTGACCCAAGAAGCTTTTGAAGAGCACGGAATGGCACCCATTGAGCTGCACTACGTGACCATGACCAACTACGATGAACGGTTCACGGGTGTTGAGGTGCTGTATGACAAGCCCAATTTGGAGATGACCCTGGGAGAAGCCGTTTCTGCAGCATCAGGAACACAATTGCGCTTGGCTGAAACCGAGAAATACCCCCACGTGACCTTCTTCTTTAGCGGAGGAAGGGAGCAGGAGTTCCCTGGCGAGAAGCGCGCAGTAGTGCCATCTCCCAAAGTATCGACGTATGACTTACAGCCCACCATGAGTGCTTCAGGCGTAGCGGATGCTGCCATCAGTGCCATGGGATCTGAGAATGCCCCCGATTTCGTGTGTTTGAATTTCGCGAACCCAGATATGGTGGGGCACACAGGCGTATTTGAGGCTGTGGTGGCCGCTTGCGAGGAGACAGACCGCCAGTTTTCACGTGTGCTCGAGGCGGGCCGCGCGTCGGGCTATCGTTTCGTGATCATTGCCGATCATGGAAACGCGGAGTATGCCCGCAATGACGATGGTTCCCCCCACACCGCACATACCACCAATCTGGTGCCCGTGGTGGTCATTGAGCCCGAAGGAAGAGCTGTTCGGGACGGCATCCTGGCCGATGTTGCTCCTACAGTCTTGCACCTCATGGGGATTGAGGTCCCCAAGGAGATGACCGGCCGGAGTGTGCTCAGGGCCTGATGGCCGCGACCGAGTGGTTACTGGCGTTCTCTTAGAATCTGAACAGTACCGCGGAAACTGTTGCCGTCGTTGCGGTCGAAGATGTAGTAATAGGTGCCGTCAGCGGCCCCTGTACCATCCCAAGTGGAGTCGTAATTCTCGTCGAAGAAGACTTCACCGCCCCAGCGGTTGAAGATGCGGATGCTGCTGCCAGGGTAGCCTTCTATCCCTTCAATCACAAACCGGTCATTCTCTCCGTCGTTGTTCGGCGTAAAAATGTTCGGGATGATGGTCTCACAGGCCTCAGCCGTTACGTCGACATCCATTGTATTTCCGCACTCATCCTCAATGACTACCGTGACGGTGGTGTTGCCGCCACCCACGTACATGCTGCCTGTCCCGTTGGTGAATACCACATTGGAGTCTGTTTCAGCAGTCAGCGGCACGCCGTTGAGTCCAGAGAACGTGTACAAGAAGGTGCCTCCCTCTACGCCAAGAACACCCTGCTGATAGAGACAGAACGTAACATCAGCACTCACAATCGGCTCATAAGTCGGGACCACAACGGTCCATGCCGCCTCATCGGTTTGTCCGCAAGCATCCTCCGCGTCGACCGTAAAGGTGGCGTTGGTGCTTGGGCTCACGTTGGCGCTGCCCCCATTGGCATTGTCAACGTTGCCGGACCAATCCCAACTCACGGTTCCACTTCCAGAAACCACATTGGTACTCAGTGAAACAGGGTCACCTGGACAGTACGGATCGTTGTCTTGAATGATCGCCACTTCCAGAGGAGTCGGGTTGACCAGGTCTATGGGGGTGACGGTTGAGTCTCCGCAAACGTCCGTCACGGTCAAGAAAATCGTGGTGGGGTCTAGGTCTTCATATGCGATGGAAGAGGTGGTGTCCCCTGTGCTCCAAAGGAATCCGAACGGGGCGTAACCTTGGGTGACCACAGCCGAAATCTGCACCGGTGGGCACAGCGCCACTTCGTCGGGGACTTGCACCAACAGTGGGTCAGGGTCTTGGATCACAAGGGTGGCCGAAACCAAAGTAGAATCGCCACATAAGTTGACGTACAAATACTCCAGAGTCACGGTTTCTGGTCCTTCTTCAATGCCATCCGCGAAGACGTCCAGTGGGATTTGCTGCTCATTCTCGCCGACCTCAAAAATGAGGGTGGTGTCCAAAGTCGCAAAGTCAACTCCCTCTTCAGCGGTGCCGTAGACAAAAATGTCCAGCGTGTCGATGACCGTAGTAACGGGTCGGATCACCGTAAACGCGGCTTCGTTACAACCTTCAACCACGACGGTGTCGCCCAAGAATATCGGGGAATCACCAATGCTGGCCGAGGCTTCAATCGTAGCACCATTGGATTGGAAGGAGCCTGATTCTAGGATTACAATGGACTCCAGTGCCGTATCCGTTCCATCCGCGATGGCCAAGCGAATGTGGTAGGTTTCACCGCAAATGACAGGACTCTTTGCCGTCATGAGAACGGTGTATCCGTTCTGGCACAGGACGTTGTTGGGGTTGTTGTTGATGTAAAATTCGGAGTTGGTCACATTGTTGACCGAGCTGATGGTGATGGGCAGCTGGGGGTCGGAATCAGGCACTTCCGCCAGGTTCACAGCGTCGTTGGCATAGGGGCCATCGATGCCAGGGCCGTCGAGGAAGAATCCAAAAATGTCATTGTATTGGGTGTTGACCCAAGTGAGGTATTCGTCGGAGCCAAAGACATAATTGAACCTTATTGAGTCCCCCGTGGCCTCAAAGTCAAATTCAATGGCGCAGATGTCGTTGACGGAGCTGACGGTAAAGTTCTGTCCTATGAGTCCCGGAACACTGTTGGCGATGTTCAAAAGGTCTGCGTCTCCCGATACTTCTTGGCCGTCATCAATGATGCTCTCTTGACATCCCATGTTGATGTTGGCGGGGTTGCCCGCTACTTCTGTACTGAGAATGAGTCCTTCGGTAATGGGGAATTCTAACGGATCGAAGCCTAGGATTTGACCAATTTGAATGGGGCTTCCAGTGAACTGAATATTGCTCGCTTCAATGCCCTCTCCCAACAAGATGTCGTTCACGTAAGATTCAGCAGTGAAGGTGCTGTTCACTTGGACTTGTCCAGTCAAAGCAAAGCAGGAGCCTAAGAGGAGGAAAGTCAGAAGTTGCCAAAGACGCATGCGCAAGGGTTTGGAAGTAGCGAAGCCACGTTCGAGACGTAAATTAAAGGCTTATTCATTTTTATGCGGTGCACTGCTTTGCACGCACGGGAGAAAGACCGGTGCGTGTGCCTTTTCTTTGGGTCATGCCAGCTTTGATTCAGGTACAAGATGTGTGGAAGACCTACCAAGTGGGCGATCAGCAGGTTCATGCCCTCAGAGGGTTGTCTCTGGATGTAGCAAACGGTGAGTACACGGCCTTGATGGGGCCGTCGGGATCGGGAAAGTCGACGCTCATGAACATGTTGGGGTGCTTGGATACGCCAACTTCGGGGCGGTACCAGCTCGCGGGAGAAAATGTGGGGACGCTCGACGACGATGCCCTGGCCGACATCCGAAACCGCCGAATTGGATTCGTATTTCAGACGTTCAACCTCATGCCGCGCTACACCGCTCTCGAGAATGTGGCCCTGCCCATGGTGTACGCGGGGATAGGCAAAGTAGAGCGCACGGCCCGGGCAAAGGAGGTGCTCCAGCAGGTGGGCTTGGCTGACCGTATGGACCACAAGCCCAACGAATTGTCTGGCGGACAGCGTCAAAGAGTGGCTGTGGCCCGCGCCTTGGTCAACCGCCCAGATTTACTCTTGGCAGACGAACCTACGGGCAACCTGGACACCAAAACTTCGATAGAAATCATGGCCCTATTTGAGGAAATCCATGCCGCGGGAAATACCGTGATCATCGTGACCCATGAAGAGGACATTGCAGCCCATACCCACCGGATCGTGCGCCTCCGCGACGGTGTGGTTTCGAGCGACGACCAACAACGCGTGGTAAAGGCGTGAATCGCCGCATCTTTGCATCTCAGCCGGAAGACTTCCGGATAACAGTGATTGCAGTTCTTCAAAAGACGCCAAAGTGAAGCGCCACACGATTTCCCAATTGCTCGACACCACCCTCGCAGGAGAGGAGGTCACCGTATGTGGATGGGTCCGGACCTTCCGGAATGACCAATTCCTTTCCATCAATGACGGCTCCAGCTTGTCCAACCTGCAGCTGGTCGTTGACCGCGACAATACCGATGAGTCGCTGAGAAAGCGACTGACCACAGGAGCGGCCATTGCGGCCACAGGCACCTTGATCGAAAGTCAAGGCAAGGGGCAGGCCACGGAGCTTGAAGTCAAGACCCTCGAGGTTCTTGGCGACGCGGACCCTGAAGTCTATCCGATCCAGATGAAGCGGCATACGATGGAGTTCCTGCGCGAAAAGGCCCATTTGAGGTTCCGCACGAGCACTTTCAATGCGGTGTTCCGCTTGCGCCATGGATTGCAGTACGCCATCCATGAGTACTTCAATCAGAACGGTTTCAATATGCTGCACACGCCCATTGTCACCGGTAGCGATGCCGAGGGCGCAGGCGAGATGTTTCAAGTGACGACGTTGGACTTGGACAACGTGCCGCGGACCGAGGATGGCGCAGTGGACCATGGAGCCGACTTCTTTGGCAAAGCCGCCAACCTGACCGTGAGTGGTCAATTGGAGGCCGAGTTGGGGGCCATGGCCTTGGGCAAGGTGTACACCTTTGGCCCCACCTTCCGCGCCGAAAACAGCAACACGTCCCGCCATTTGGCAGAATTCTGGATGATTGAACCCGAGGTGGCATTCAACGACCTCGATGACAACATGGACTTGGCGGAGGATTGCTTGCGCTTCGTTTTAACCCGCATCCTCGAGCGTTATCCGGCAGAATTGGAATTTCTGGCCAAGCGCGAAGCGGACTCCGAGAAACAGTTGCCCGCAGATCAGCGCAACGAGATGGGCCTCATTGAGCGGTTGCGCTTCGTCACAGAGAACCCCTTCATCCGGATCTCTTACACCGAGGCCATTGACTTACTGCGCAGCTCGAAGCCTTTCAAAAAGAAGAAATTCAAGTACCCGGTGGAATGGGGGGTGGACTTGCAGAGCGAACATGAGCGTTGGTTGGTCGAGAAGAAGTTCAAGCAACCCGTCATCTTGACCGACTATCCCGCAGGAATCAAGGCGTTCTACATGAGGGCCAATGATGACGGAAAGACGGTGGCCGCGATGGATGTCTTGGTGCCTGGTATTGGAGAGTTGGTGGGCGGCAGCCAGCGCGAGGAGCGCTTGGACCGTTTGCAACAAAAGTGTGCCGACTTCAACATCCCAGAGGATCACGTCTGGTGGTACCTCGACACACGCCGATTCGGAACCGCGCCTCACGCAGGGTTTGGACTCGGCTTTGAACGCCTCGTCATGTTTGCCACCGGGATGACCAACATCCGCGATGTGATTCCATTCCCAAGGACTCCCCTTAACGCGGAATTCTGAATACTGCCGCCCTGGCAGTGTGCGTTAGTAACCCATGCTCAAACAAAGCCTTCAGCAAAAGCTCCAACAGAAGCTGAGTCCTCAGCAGATTCAGTTGATGAAGCTGTTGCAGGTGCCGACATTGGAGCTTGAGGCGCGCATCAAGGAGGAGCTCGAGGCCAACCCCGCTTTGGAGGAAGGCCGAGATGAAGAAGCCCAATTGGATACCGCGGATGGGTTGGACGACGACCGAGGAGAGACCCGGGATGACTTTGATTTCGATGCCTACCTCGACGACCCGACACCCGGATACCGGTATGCGGTCAACAACCACGCCGAACATGAGGACCGCGATACGGCCTTTGGCGCCGGTGAGACGTTTGCAGACCGCCTGGCTGCGCAAGTAGGATTGCAGCCGGTTACAGACCGGGAGCGCATGCTGGCTGCCTTTCTGATTGGCAATTTGGATGAAGCCGGATACCTCAGGCGGGACCTGTATGCGATTTCGTCTGACTTGGCTTTTGGCCAAGGCGTGGAAGTGACGGAGGAGGAACTGGAAGGAGTGTTGGACATCGTACAACGGCTGGACCCTGCTGGGGTCGGAGCGCGTGACCTTAAGGAGTGCCTGGTGTTGCAGCTCGACCGCAAATTGGAGGTCGCCAGCGACGCAGGGCAAGCAGGCCTTGTCTTGGCCAAACGAATCCTAGAAGAGCAGTTCGAAGCCTTCACCAAGAAACACTACGACAAGCTGGTCGCCCGCCTCGATGTGGACGAAGACCTTGCGTTTGGCCATGTCCGAGGTCACCCGATTGAATCCCAAACCGGGAAACTCAGGCGCGGACAATGCCCGACCCATTCAAGCAGTCGTCCCGGATTTTCACGTTTCGGTGGAAGGAGACGAGCTGCGCCTTCAGATCAATGGGCGCAACGCCCCTGAGCTCAAGGTTTCCAATGAGTACCGTGAGATGATGCAGGGTTATGCGGCCGCCAAGTCGCCGGACCGCGCCCAAAAAGAGGCCATCACTTTTGTGAAGCGCAAGGTCGATTCAGCCAAGTGGTTCATTGATGCGATCAAACAACGTCAAAACACGTTGCGCGTGACCATGCAGGCCATCCTGCACCTGCAAGAGGCCTACTTCCTCACTGGCGATGAGACCCAGCTCAAGCCCATGATCCTCAAAGACATTGCGGACCGGATTAACATGGACATCAGCACGGTGTCGCGGGTGGCCAACTCCAAGTATGTTCAAACCCCGTATGGAACGTTCCTGCTCAAGTCACTCTTTAGTGAGTCGTTGACCACCGAAAGTGGAGAAGAAGTGTCTACGCGGGAGGTCAAGAAGATTCTTGAAGAAGCCATAGAGGCTGAAGACAAGCGCAAGCCGCTCAGCGATGAAAAGCTCATGAATGTCTTGCAAGAAAAGGGATACCGCATCGCAAGGAGGACCGTGGCGAAATACCGCGAGCAGTTGGGCATTCCTGTGGCCCGCTTGCGCAAAGAACTCTGATGCGGTACGTGGCGCTGGTGGTTTCTTATGTGTTACACCCGCTTTGGGTGCCCCTCTTTCTGTTCATGCTGTTGTGGTCGGTGGATCCTTGGTTGAGGCTGCAACCCGCCATGATGGTGTATGTGTCTTCCATTCTCTTCATCAATGCCGTGGCACCAGCGATTTCGATTTATGCCCTGCACCGCAGGGGGGCCTTGAGTGACTTGGAAGCCTCCAAACGCAGTGAGCGCACTGTGCCCTTCATTGTGGTGATGTTCTACCAAGTATTGGGGTATTACGCGTTGACACGGCCGGGGGTGTTTGTGCCTTCAGAAGTGTTGGCCTTGGTATTGGCGATGATGGGGTCGTTGGCCTTGGCCATGGTGTTGACCCGCTGGATCAAGGTGAGCATGCATTTACTGGCTCAAGGCGGTGCGCTGGGTGCACTGTGGTCCTTTAATATGATGCACGACCTGGGGCTGGACGGGGCGCTTCCCATCGGGTTTGCGGTCGCCGGACTGGTGGGGTGGTCGCGCATGAGGCTGGGCGTTCATACACCTAAAGAACTCGCGTTGGGGTTCCTGGTAGGGTTTGCCACCGTCCGGACTGTGGTCGAATGGGACGGTGTCCTCTGAGGAGTCAGCCGCCGAGCTTTTCTTGCCACCGCCAAGCATCGGCCAGGCACTCCTCTAAGGAGCGTTTCGTGCGCCACCCCAACAGGTCAAAGGCCTTCGAAGCGTCGGCATAAATCGCCGTGATATCGCCGGGTCGCCGGTCTCCAAATCGGTGAGGCACGGTCAGGCCTGTGGCCGTTTCGAATGCGGTGATCACCTCTTTGACGCTGCTCCCGGTGCCCGTCCCCAGATTGAAGGCTTCCATGGCGCCGCCATTCCGCTCCAACCATTGCAGCGCAGCCACATGGGCTTCGGCCAGATCGCAGACATGCAAATAGTCTCGAATACAGGTGCCGTCTGCCGTGGGGTAATCCTGTCCAAAAACGGTCAGTTCTGCCCGCTTTCCGGCCACACTTTGCGTCAAAAAGGGGACAAGGTTGGCCGGAGTGCCAATAGGGAGCTCGCCAATTTCGGCCGAAGGGTGCGCACCTATGGGATTGAAGTAGCGCAGCAAGGCCACACCCAGCTGTCCTTGGGCTGCGGCATGGCAGTACCCAAGCAGCGTCTCGCAACTTTGTTTGGTATAGCCATAGGGCGACGCTGCGGGTTGGATGGCCGCCGACTCGCCCACAGGTAGCGCTTTGGCCTCGCCGTATACTGTGCAGGAAGAGCTAAACACCAGGTGTTGAACTCCCGCTTTGCGCAGCATATGGGTGAGTTTGGCGGTAGCGCCGATGTTGTTTGAGAAGTACTTTTCTGGAGCCTCAACACTTTCCCCAACAGCTTTGTCGGCTGCAAAGTGAATCGCACCATAAACGGGAGCTTCAAAGACCGCCTCCATTCCTGCTTCGTCCGCGCAATCCACAGCATGGAACTCCACGCGGTGCCCCAAGATGCGCTCGAGACCGTCCAGAACTTCGGGCTGACTGTTGCGCAAGTCATCGACGATGACCGGTATGTAGCCCGCTTCAGCCAATGCAACAACCGTGTGGGAGCCGATAAAGCCCGCACCTCCTGTCACGAGAATACGCCGATGGGATTCGTTTTGGGGCATGGTGCAAATATCGGTAACCCTCAGCGGCTTTGTGCCGTATGACCATCGTCGGATCCTGTTCGACATGGTTCTATGATGCACGCGAATCAATATAATCTCGATTACCTCAAGCAGGTGTTCCAAGGCAACGATGCCATGGTCCTGCGCATCCTCGATATTTTCGAGGAGGAGGTGCCGAAGTATTTCGCGGAAATGTCACGGCTGGGGAATGCTGATCTATGGGGCGAGTTGCACCCGCTGGCACACAAAGCCAAGAGCAGCATTGGCATGCTGGGCATGCAGTCCCTGTTGCAGGAAGTGCTGGTGGTCGAGAACCTTTCCCGTACCGCAAGTGATACGGCGGACCTCAAGGCCGCCCTGTCTCGGGCGCAGGTTCAACTTGAATTGGCCCTTGCTGCTTTGAGGAAGGACCGCGCTTGCGGGTCGATATGCAGTCCCAAGCTAGGCACAGAAGCCCCAAATCAGGGCGCAATCCGAAACAAGAACCAGCGCCTGCACCGCGCTTGATCTGAAGACGGTCAGTTTTCTTACACAGCATTTGTTCATTGGCGCGGTATTTTTGCGCCATGCCATCTGCCTTACCCCGTGAATTTATTGAGGCCGCTGCTGCACGAGGGATTTCAGAAAGCGAATTGTCCCGACAATGGGGCCGCCTTCAAAGTGGGCTGTCGCATTGCACGCCCCATGGGCCATGTCAACGCAGAGACGGCATCCAGACAATTTCTAAGGAGGCCATGCAGCGTTTGGCCATTCGAGGCAGCCTGCTGAAAGCTGAACAGGCTGTGCGGCTGGTGCCGGCCAGTGGCATTGCCAGTCGGATGTTCAAGGCTTTGGCTTCGGGAAGCCAAGAAGCCATCGCACAGCTCGATGCCCAATGGGAGGGATTCCCGTTTTGCAAGGCAGCCGAAGCCACGGGACCTTGTGAAACACCGACGGAGCGTCTCACCGCTGTCATGGAACGTTTGAAGCTGCAGGACATGCCCAAAGGGGGGCTTCCCTTCCACACATACCCTGCAGAGTCGCGCACGGCATTTGAAGAGCACATGCACGAATGGAAGGCNACGCTTCCTGNCGCATCCACTCCCNTNGTTCACTTCACCTTNCCNGAGCAAAGCCNNGANNTCTGGAATGAGCGCCTTGAACGGTGGGCGGAACAGATTGGTGTTAAAGTGAGCACGTCGGNGCAGCANCATTCTACCGATACAATGGCCATGGGAAAGGACGGTAGGCCCTTTATGGATGAGGATGGNNNACCCCTATTTAGACCTGGTGGGCACGGTGCTTTGCTGCGCAACTTGGGTGATCTGGCCAAAGCACACCCCGGAGCGTTGGTGAGCATCAAGAACATNGACAATGTCCGTCCCACCACATCCCATGNAGAAGTGGTGCCTTGGCGAAAGGCTTTGTTGGGACTCGCCGCCGAGCTCGATGAAGCCCGTAAACAAGCCGTCGCCGCTTTAGATGCGGGCGATTCCCGACCAGCCGAGCTGTGGCTTGAAGGGGGCATCACCCACCCCACAGATCCCCGACCTCAAAGCATTCCAGCCCTTCGCACAGCGCTGGAGCGCCCCCTACTCGTTGCTGGAATGGTGCGCAATGAAGGTGAGCCCGGTGGGGGACCGTTCTGGCTGCGCGATGATGAGGGAGTGCTGCGTGCCCAAATCATAGAGTCTGGTGAGATGGATTTGGACAATCCGAGCATTGGGAATTGCATGGCAGAGGCCACCCATTTCAATCCNGTTGACCTCATTTGCTTGATGCACGACACCAGCGGCGTTCCACTTGATCTCACCCGTTTTGTGGACCACCGCAGGGACTTTCTCGTTTCCAAATCTCACAAGGGAAAACCCCTGATTGGATTGGAGCATCCCGGCCTTTGGAATGGGGCGATGGGACGTTGGAATACCCTATTTGTAGAAGTGCCTTCCCGCACTTTTGCTCCGGTCAAAACTGTGTTTGACTTGCTGCGCCCAGAACACCAAGCTTGAATCAAAAAAGGCCGCCTTCGCAAGAAGACGGCCTTTTCAGGGAGGAAGTTTAAAGGGGAATCAACCCTTCAGGATTCGAATGGAGACAGACTGACGCCCGCTCAAGAGGCGCAAGCTGTAAATGCCAGGGCGCAAATCACCCAAGTCGGTGAAGCGAACAGGTGCTTCCAACTGACCACCAGCCAATGTGATGGTCTTCACGGGCATGCCTTGGCGGTTCAATACCTGCAAACGGGCACCTTCTTTGACGGTTCCGCGCACTTTAACGCTGAGGGCATCTCCGAAAGGAATGGGATAAGCAGTCAATGACAAAGCAATACGACCGTCGTCAGTTCCCGAGACGCCTTCTGCAGTAGCAGTCTGGATACCCGCAGACATGGCAATGTTGAAAGGAACCGTTTGTCCGTCGATGTAAAGGCGACCAAAGTCAGTGTTGCTCACGCCCTTAGCGAGCAGGGCAATGCGGCTGCCTTCAGGGCAGTTCACTTTCAGGGACAATTGCTGGCCCTTGCGAACACTTCCTTTATCAAAGGTGATTTTCAGTTCGCCATCGGTCACATTCTCGCTTGTAAAGGTGCCCTCGGCAACGAGGTCTCCATTGAAATGCGAGAGGGTATAGGTGTAGTCAAAATCAGGCTTGACATAAGGAGTGGCCAATTTGGCTTCTACTACACGACCGCGCTCACAAGCATAGAAAGTCTGGAGGAAAGATCCACCAACAACGTTCAGTACGCCGTTGGACTCACGCTGTGAAGAATAGCAGTCGCCGGTAACTTCCAAGTCGAGACCTGCAGCTGTGCGGCTCATGGCATTGACAGACGGGGTGACGCTGCCAATGTCCGACTTGCGGCCATCTTGTGCGGCGTTCAAAGAAGGAGTGGCACTGCGCACACCTACGGTGAATTTGGCATTCTTGGCCAAATAGTCCCCGTGGAGACGGGCCTCACCAACAAACATGTTGGCATCATCTGTTCCAGGCACGACACATGAAGCGCCGTTCTTAGCGCGGATCATGATGGTGAACTGGTCGTTCATCAGCGTTGGAATGGACAAGTTGTTCAACACGAAACTCGTGCCGTTGTAGTTGTCAGCTGTGACCGTATGCAACGCCTTGGGCGTAAAGGTGTCGTCCAAAATGGCGACGTCGAAATAACCACCGTCGAAGTCGGCACTGGCAATGATCTCCACAATAGAGATGGTGCCTTTGGCGCAAGCCCGAAGGTTTTGAGAAAGAGTCTGACCGTCTATATAGATGGCAGTGTTGATGTGGTCTTGCTCAACCTTACACAGGTCATCCTGTGGTGGTGTGGCAGAAACCGTTTGAATAAGGAGGCCGAAGAGGCCGAGAAGAAGGGAAAAAGAGCGAATCATATTGAAAAGGTTTGTGTGGATTCAGGCTCCTTTACGGGGGGTTCTTCAATTCGGTTTCAATCCAAATCAAAAAAACAAACGAAATACACTTAATGAACTGATAAACAAAACATTAAAACCCAATCTTTTCTTCAAGAAAAAGGGAATTCCCAGGCGGAATCTGCTCCGGGATACTCGGTTTCATCGTGGTTGGAGGCCACCACGAGTGTCCGTCCGTGGCGCCAATCGGCCACCATTTTTTGGTACCAAGCCTTGCCGGAACGGTCCAAATGTGACGTGGGTTCGTCTAAGAACAGAGCGTTTGAATTTGTCGAGAATGCCAAGGCCAATGAGAGCCGCTGCCGCATTCCAGAGCTCAGGTCGCGCACCCGGACGTTGGCTTTGTCTGCGAGCAATGCCAATTCTAGCACCTGCTCTACCTGTGTTTCTGCAATGGGCCGCCTCAAGCGCTGATGCAATGCAATGTGTTCGATCACATCCAAGTCCGAAATCAATCCTTGATCAGGAGCGCAGTAGGCCATGCGCGTGGGCACTTCCATAGCGCTGAGGGATTGCCCCCCGGCAGACCAAGTGAGCTTTCCTTCGCTGGGCCGGTCAAAAGCACACATGAGCCTTAAGAGGCTGGACTTTCCGCTGCCGTTGGCGCCGAGAATGGCTTGAATGCTCCCTGGGGGAACGTCTAAGTCGACTTTGCGCAGGACCCATTGTCTGCCGTGTCGCTTGCCGACCTGCTTCAGGTTGATGCCCAGCGGGAGTGCGCACATCAGAAAGGACCGCGAACAATGCCCTTGTCCGAGGCGCGAATGAAGTCCAATATGGTCTCTTTGGCGTCGCTCATCGGCAATTCCAGTTCCGCAACCTTGAGGGCCTGCGACATATTGCCGCCCGTGATGTAGAGGGTCCTGTAGATGTCTTCCACCGCACGAACAAACTCATCGGGGAACCCTCTTCGTCGCAGACCAATGGCGTTCACTCCTATGTAGCTCAGGGGCTCACGGGCCACCTTCACAAAGGGAGGGATGTTCTTTCGCACCAATGAGCCGCCAGCCACAAAAGCATGTTGGCCGATGCGAACAAACTGCTGAACGGCCACGACACCTTCTATAATGACCCAGTCTTCCACGGTCACGTGACCCGCGATATTGGCATTGTTGGCCAGAACACAATGGTCACCGATCATGGCATCGTGCGCCACATGGGTGTATGCCATCAGCAAGCAGTGCGACCCCACTTTTGTGGTCATGCGGTCCGTGGTGCCCCTGTTGATGGTACAGCACTCGCGAATGGTGGTGTGATCCCCCACCACAGCGCTTGTGTTTTCACCGGCGTATTTCAAGTCTTGTGGCATACCCCCGATGACCGCTCCAGGGAAAACCCGGCAATGGGCGCCAATCCGCGAGCCATCCAGAATGGTGGCATTGGGGCCGATCCATGTTTCTGCACCAATGTGCACGTTGGCTCCGATGGTAGCAAATGGACCAATGGTGACACCCTCGCCAATGGTAGCGTCGGGATGTACGGACGCCATGGGAGAAATCAATGGCACTGTTGGGGTTTCATTCATGCTTCAGAAGAAGAGGGGATCCGGTCCCGGATGATTTGAGCCAACATCTCCGCTTCGGAGACCAGCTTATCTCCAACATAAGCCCGGCCTGTCATGTGAACCAATCCCCGTCGAATGGGACTGGCCAATTGCAATTTGAACAACACGGTGTCTCCAGGAATGACCTTTTGCTTGAACCTCACATTGTCAATCTTCATGAAGTAAGTCGACCAGTTCTCAGGGTCTTCTACACCGCTCAGCGCAAAAATCCCGCCCACCTGGGCCATGGCTTCGATTTGAAGTACGCCGGGCATGACTGGGTTGCCTGGAAAGTGCCCTTGAAAGAAGGGCTCGTTCATCGTGACGTTTTTCAAGCCAGTAATGCTTTTGTCTTGACGCTCGATGATTTTGTCGACCAGCAAAAATGGATAGCGGTGAGGAAGCAGGTTTTCGATGTCCTGGATGTCCATCACGGGCTCAGCCTTGGGGTCATAGCGTGGAATGCCAGCCTCGGCATTCTTCTTGCGCTTCAAAAGTTGGGCAAACGCGACATTTCCTGCATGTCCAGGACGGGCTGCCAGAATGTGTCCTTCGATAAAGAACCCTGTCAGCGCTAAATCACCGACAATATCGAGCAGCTTGTGACGCGCAGGCTCATTTTCGAATTGCAGGGTGGTGTTGTTGAGGACCCCGATTTTGCCGGATTCTACCTTAAGGCTGCCTTTGCCTGCCAAAGCCGCAACTTCGTCGAGTTCGTCTTGGCTGTACTCCTTTTCTGCCAGCACAATGGCGTTGTCCAAATCACCGCCCTTAATGAGCCCTTGCTCGAGCAAAGACTTAACCTCCTTGAGGAAGACAAACGTTCGGCATCGGCTGATTGCGGAAACGAATTGTCCCATGTGATACATGGTCGCGTGCTGGGTGCCAAGAATGGGGCTGTCGTAATCCACCATCACCGTCGCCCTGAATTCATTGCGCACAGGCGGGACGGCGAGCATTTCAACACCATGGCCATCATGGTAGGTGACGGTTTCATTCAGCCTCAGAATGTGGCGGTCCGCATCCAAGTCCACGGCGCCAACTTCCTCGATGTGGGCTACGAATGGCCAGCTGCTGCCATCCATAATGGGGACTTCTGGGCCCGTCATCTCAATCAGGGCATTGTCGATGCCACAGCCATACAGTGCTGCCAAAAGGTGTTCGGTGGTGTAAATACGGATGCCGCCCTTTTCAAGGGTTGTACCGCGCCGGGTTTCCACGACGAGGTCGCAATTCGCCGGCACCAGCGGGTGGCCCTCGATGTCCATTCTTTGGAACACATAACCGTGGTCAGCAGGCGCAGGTTTGACCGTCAACGTGGTGGTCTGTCCAGTGTGGAGCCCAATGCCCTCAAGGTTGAATGCGCTCGCCAATGTCCGCTGCTGGACAGGGGCCGAGGGCTGTGCTGGTGAATTCTCCTTGTTCATGGTGTTGACGAATTTCAATGGCGGGGCTTGGAGTCGGCTTGGGGGGTACTCGGTCCTTGACCAGGTCGGGTGAACTCGTTGGCGAGTTTGCGCAAGGCCAGCTGCATGAGTTGGTGTTTCCGGATGGGTTGCGCTGGATTGCCTTGAATGACTTGATCGGGGGTGGTAATGCTCGCCGTAATCCCGCTTTTTGCCGCCACTTTGGTGCCGTCGGAGATTTTGATGTGGCCATTGATGCCAACCTGTCCACCGATCATGCAATGGGCACCAATTTCCGTGGATCCGGCAATGCCTGTTTGTGCTGCAATGACGGTGTGCTTCCCAATGCGCACGTTGTGGGCCACTTGGATGAGGTTGTCCAACTTCACGCCTTCTTCCAGAATGGTGGAGCCCAAAGTGGCCCGGTCAATGGTGGTGTTGGCCCCGATTTCGCAACCGGCTGCAATGGTCACGTTGCCCAGTTGTGGAATTTTCTCAAACCCTGCATCCGTTGGCGCAAAACCAAATCCATCGGCACCGATGGTAGCGCCAATCTGAAGAATACACTGATCGCCCACGGTGCATTTGTAGCCAATCACGCTGCGCATCCCCAAAACAACGTTTTCGCCAATGGTACAGTGATCCCCAACGATGCTGCCGGTGAGCATTTTCGTTCCGTCGCCCACATTGCTGTGCGCCCCCACGTAGCAGAGAGGGCCAACACTGACGCCTTGTCCAATCATTGCGGTAGCATCCACCACAGCCGAGGGGTGTATGTGTGTCTTCTCGGTCTTGTCGGCTTGCTCCCCGCCATAAGCTTGCATGAGCTTAGCCATGGCCGCGTAAGGGTCATCCACACGAATCAGACAAGTTCCATCTTGCATGGGTGCAGCAGGGACAAAGTCTTTGGAGACCAGAACGGCACTGGCTCCAGTGGTGTACAAGTGTCCTTCATACGCCAGATTGGCCAAAAACGTCAAGTCGCCCTTGGATGCATCCTCAATACCGGCAAATCCAGTGAGTGCCTGAGTGGGGACATCGTCCAGTTGGCCATCGAGTAGGTTGGCAACGTCGAGGGTGGTAACCTCCATGGTGCGAAATTAAGGCGCATCAGCACGCCATGCAGGACCATATTTGAGATCCGGTCTTGGAATTAAGATATGGGCAGCTGCAATATGGCCTGTTCAAGGTCTGTCAATGTCACCTCCTGATCGAATTTGGGCCGGCCGGGTCCGTCTAGCAACACCACTTTCACTTGGTCACCTTCGTTCTTTTTGTCACTGCGCATGAATTCCCATAAAACAGGGGCGTCAGGGACATTACAAGGGAGGGGAATGAGCTCCATCAATGAACGCGAGACCCCGTCAAAATCACCCGATGCGCAATTTGGACAAGACTCATTTAATTCGCTCAACTTCAGTGCTATGCGCATGCCCCACGCTACGGCTTCACCATGCTTTAGGTCTATGGACTGGCCCATTGCCCAAGCTTCTAAAGCATGGCCTGTAGTGTGTCCAAAGTTGAGGGTCTTTCGTGCCCCCTTAGTCTCCGTAGGGTCTTGACCAACAATGTTTGATTTGATGCCAATCGAGTAAAGAATGGCCTCTTCAAAAGCTTGAGGCTGCGCGTTGCGCATGGTGTCCTCCCACGGAAGTTGAGCCGCTTCTTCAGAAGCAATCAAGGTGTGCTTGATGTGCTCGGCCCATCCATTGGACATTTCACGGGCATTCAGCGTGTCGAGAAAAGCCGTGTGAATGCTGATGCCAACAGGAGAGGCGAAGGTGCCAAGGCGGTTTTTGAGCCCTCGAAAATTAATGCCCGTTTTTCCGCCAACTGCAGCATCCACCATAGCGAGTAAGGTGGTGGGGATGAGCCAAAAATGGACGCCCCGCAAATAAGTACTGCTTGCAAATGCGGTCAAATCCGTAATCGTTCCGCCGCCCAGAGCAATAACGAGGCCATGCCGGTCCATTCCCATGCCTTCGAAACTGTCCCAAAGTGCGTGGGTGTGCTCAATGGATTTGATTTTTTCTCCGTGTTGCCCCAAACGCAAGAATTGAGTGCCAGGCGGAAGGTGCGGGTTCAGGGCAGGGAGGCACCACTTTTCTGTCATGGGATCCGTAACGACCACTACGGATGTAGGTGTGTGTTGACCCAGCCACTTTCTCAACGACTCGAAGAGAGGGTCTATGTGGGGTTCTGGGGATTGTGCAAATACAGCCTTCATGGGGAAAAGGTCAGAAATGAAACAAGCGGACCGGAGTCCGCTTGTTTTGGTAATGTGGTACCACCTGGATTCGAACCAGGGACACATGGATTTTCAATCCATTGCTCTACCACCTGAGCTATGGTACCAAATGGGGGCGCAAATGTAGCAAAATTTCTTTC
>JGI20156J14371_10000628_pt1 | contig 30285 bp, 28 predicted proteins | sample COG_06_FD_14371 | JGI IMG/M metagenome (IMG submission 14371)
CTTTTCCAAACATTTCAGACGTCCCTGCTTGATAAAATTTTGTTTTTTTTTCAAAACCATGAAATTTGATTGCTTCTAAAATTCTTAGGGCACCTATTGCATCGGCACTAGCTGTATACTCGGGCACTTCAAAAGATACCGACACATGAGATTGTGCTGCTAGGTTATATATTTCCATTGGTTTAATTTTTTTAATTAAAGAAGATACGGATATTGCGTCTGTCACATCTCCATAGTGTAGGAAGAAATTTCTTTTATCAGTAAATTTATCTTGATAAATATGATCTATTCTTCCTGTATTAAAGGATGAAGACCTTCTTTTAATACCATGAACTAAATATCCTTTTTTGATTAAAAATTCAGATAGATATGAACCATCTTGACCCGTAACACCAAAAATAATAGCAATTTTTTTTTTCATTTATTTATTTATATAGCATTTTTTTTATAGATATAGTCAAATGATTTTCTTAATGGCATTTTAATTTTAAAAACTCTATGAAAGCCATTTTCAGATAAGTAGCTATGTATTTGTGAAAATTTATAACTTTTTTTTATCATATTATCATAATGATGTTCAAAATAAATAAAGCTTATAAGCTGAATATTTTTCTCAAGTCCCTTCAAAACTTCAAGCTCGTAACCTTCGGTGTCAATTTTTAATATATCAATGCTTGTTAAGTTTTTTTTTTCAATAAAAGCTGAAAGTTTAATTTGAGATACATAATTTTTTTTAATATTGAAATCTTTTTTAAAAAAAAAAGACATTATTTTATTTTTTCTTTTAAAGTATGATGAATTTTGATCAATTAAATTAAAAGTTGAAGAATTACTATCTGGTAATTCATTAAATAATTTTGTTTTATTTGAATTACCCACAGCAGTGTTAAGTATTTCAATATTGGTCTCTTTGTATTTGTTTCTAATTTTACCTATATTATTTTGAAGACTCAGATATGTGGCTTTACTTGCTTCAAATGAATAAATATTTCTAATTTTAAAATTTTTAAGGAAATTAAAAATGGTTTCTCCCTTGTGCGCACCCACATCTATCAAAACATTAAATTTTGGAATTGAACTATTCTTGAAATAATTAATTATTTTTCTTTGATAAAAAAAATCAATTATCTTTATAATCATGTTAAATAAATTATTCATTTTATTATTAATAATAAATATAACTATTATTTAAAAACTTTACTTTGATATGGTCTAGGCATACCAACTTGTATTCTTCAATGAAACATTGATGAAGGTTTTTAATACATTTATAAATTTTGAAATTTTGCTGCTGATTCCAGTAAAAAGTATTATTTAAAATATTATAATTATATACATGATACTCTTTATTTACCCTAAAAACATTACCGATTATAGAAAATATAATTAACCAATAATAAGCTATTAAAACTAGAAATGCTGACATATATGTAAATATTAATTAAATTTATTTAACAAATAAACTAAGTATTTTGTTAAATAGAAATCATAGTTATTATTATATGGGATTTTATATTTAATATAAAGATTATTAATAAAGTAATGAGCATCAAGTCGTTTAACCCACCATTTATGAGACAAAAATTTATTTTGAGACATTATACCATCTTTTGTTTTTCGATAAAATGACAAATTCTCATTTATAATTTTATAATTATTTAAAATTTTTTGTGAAAAAAAATTTATTCGAAAGTCAACTTCAAGAATAGGATAATCTTTAAACAAGCTAGATTTTAAACAGTTCTCAAAAAAAATTCTTCTGAGACTAATTCCACTTGTTGGGATGATTGTGGGCCAAATTTTATTATTAAATTTTTTTTTAATCTTTAAGGTTTCAAAAGTTCCCTTTTTTGATATGTTAGGTATATCAAATATCACGTCTATATTTGCATTATTATCAAAAATATTTATGATTCTAGAAACTTTATTACGTGATATATAATCATCGCTATCAAGTAATAAAATGATTTCTCCTTTAGAGCAATTAAAAGCTTCAATCAAACTATCAATTTGATTTTGGGGTGCATAAATACTACTCCTTCTTCTAATTTTAATTAACAGCTTACTAGAATATTTTTTAATTATGTTTAGAGAGTTATCAGTTGACAAATTATCAATTATTATAATTTCCAAGTTTTCATAATTTTGATTTAAACAAGATTGAATACATTCATCAAGAAATTTTTCTTTATTAAAATTAGTAATCAAAATAGAAATTTTTTCTTTTTTCATTTATGTATAATTTTTTTATTCAATTCTTTTGGCATATGTATAGTAAGTATATTTATTCAAATTTTGGATACTTTTGTTTTTAAAAAAAAAAATAAAAATAAGTAAACTGATATATTTAAAAATATTCCAATTATTAAAAATTTTGTAGAAAGATAAAATCTAGAAAAAAGTACAAAAGAACTTAGGTTATATAAATTTATTAGATTTGCTACAAAAGTATTAACATATGATATTTTTATTATTTTTTTTTGGATAAAATAGGCATAAATCATATGATGTAAATGATAATTATCTGGAGCATCTATTTTATTTTTAGATAAAATTCTTCTCAAAATAGAAAATAAGTTTTCAAAAGCAGGATACCATAATAACAAACTAATAAAGTAAGGTGATACAAGAGTGTTCTTTAATGAAAAATCAATAACAAAAAATGATATCAAGAAGGCAATTAAATAAGCCCCAGAATCTCCCAAATAAACTTTTCCAAAAAAATTTGGAATAAATAATATTAATAAAAAAATAATTAATAAGTTTATGTTGGGGTTAACAATTAAATTAAAATTATTTGAAAGATAAATTAAAACTATACAAACTAAAGTATAATATCCTAAAACAAGAGTGTTAAGGCCATCTAAAAAGTTACTCCCATTAATTAAGATTAAAATACAAAAAACAGTAAATAAAATAGATATAAAATTTATGCCTAGAAAATAATTTAATATATCAATTCTTAAGTCAAAAATATTTAGACTTGATAGAACTACAAAAAAATAACAAATAATAAATTGAATACATATTCTTATTAAAGGAGAAGATATTTTATTACTATCAGAAAAAATTCCTATAATCAAAAAAAATGCACCAAACAGATTCATTAGAAAAAAATTTTTGAAAAACAAGATTGAACAAATAAGGATTATTATACCGCCACAAAGAGGTGGTGATTTTTTAATTCTTTTTACTAAATTTTTATGTTTTGAAAATGATACTTGATCTATAAGGATATTTTTTTTATTAAATATAAAAATTGTTATCAATGATATAAAAAGTGATGCTGAGAAAATATAAAAAAGATTATCCACTATAGCCATAAAATCGTTTTTTCAGAGAATGAATACTCAAAAATACTATTAAAATTAGTGTCATAAAAATATTTAACTTAAGGTGTTTATTATAAACCTGAAAAGCATCTTTTAATTTTTGTTTGATTGAACTTGACAAAGAATTATCTATTTTTCTCCACGAGGTTAAGGTTTCGTTAATACCCAGCATATTAATATTATTTTTTGATAGTTGTAACCATAAAAGATAATCCTCTTGTGTTTTAAGTTTCGAAAACTTTACTTTTTTTAGCAACATAGAATCAGCCATCACTGTTGAAAGACCAATTTTACAAGAAAATAAAAGATCTTTAAAAGTTAATTTTTTTGGAACTTTAATTGTTTTTAATTTTTTTCCATCTTTGTTAATAATGTGGTAACTGCTAAATGAAAAACTAATTTTATTTTTATTCATAAATAATAGTTGTCTTTTTAACTTATCCTTATGCCATATATCATCAGCGTCTAGGAAAGAAATAAACTTACCTTTAGAATGTTTTATTCCTATGTTTCTTGAGCTTGCCACACCTAGATTTGATTGATTAACAATAATTTTACTATTTTTTATTTTTTTTAAAGTTGTTTTAATGAATACTAAATCACTTTTATCCTCATCATCATAAATTAGGATAACTTCATAATTTTTATGTGTTTGTTTTAATACTGAGTTAATAGTTTTTTTGAAATAGAGTTTTTTTCTATAATATGGAATAATAATTGATACAGTATTATTGTTCATATGTATTTTTTTATTACCATGTAGTATTTGTAACAATTTATTTTAAAATCAAATCTCTTCATGTTTTTTTTGCCAAATCTAATCTTATTGTTAACTTCTGATGAGTTTCTATTATTGTAATAATATAGTATCGCTTTCTCAAGTTGTCCTTGATTTCCAACTTTAATAAGTTTTCCGGCTTTACCGTCTAATAAAATTTCTCTTGGACCAGTTGGACAATTAGTTGATATAATAAATTTTTCTAAATATTGAGCTTCTAACAATACATTGGGGAGTCCCTCATATCTAGATGAAAGAATAAATAAATTGCTCATTTTCATATAAGGATATGGATTAAATTTGAATCCTGATAACTTAATTTGATCTTTAAGCTTGTTATTGATTATAAAATTATTGAGTTTCAACTTATTCGTACCTTTTCCTAAAATCAAACATTTAAATTTAATTTTATTTTTAAGGTTATTTAAAGCTTTTAGAATTAACATTTGATCTTTTTGGTCTGTCATTCTTCCAATATTGATAATGTTTATAGACTCTTTCTTTTTATTAAAAAGTTTGAACAATATTTTTTCTTGTGATTTAGTTTTTACTATTTTGTCGTTAAAGGGGTTGTAGATACAGGTGGATTTAATTTTAAATTCTTTATCTAAATCTTTTTTAAAATCCAAGCTATTAACTATAATTTTTTTTGGGTATCTAAAAAATACTTTAAATATATATCTTTTAAGAGGATTAGATGACCAACCCTGTGGAGCAGTATTAGATCTTGTAATTATATCTATGTTAAAACATGAGGCAAAAAAAATTGCGTATATGTTTGCCTGAAATGACATAATTAATATATTTCGATTTCTCAAATAAAAATTAAATAGTAAAAAAAAACAATAAATAGTCTTATAAAATCTATTTTTTTTATTTAAAAAAGGGAATTGTGGAGAAATAAAATTTACTTCTTTTGAAAAATTTCTTTTTTTATCTAGATTGGCAGTAACTAAATTAACATTTAAATTTCTATCTGATAAATAATTTGTGATTAAAAATAAATTTTTTTCAACTCCTCCATCCTCTATTGAAGGTACAAAAATAACCAGTTTTTTTTTTTTATACATTTATTAAGATTTTTTGTAACTCTACATAATGATTGAATAAAGAAAATTTTCTTGACATTTTTTTTGCATTTAATTTTTTTTGATAAATATCTTTTTCTTTTGCTTGTTGTGATTTTTTAAATATTTGTAAGAAGTCAGACTTATTGTTTGATTTAAATGAAAAACCATTTTGATTATCTCTTAGTATTTCTTTGGGCCCATTATTACAATTACTTGAAATTACTAAAGTATTTGCATAGGCAGCTTCAATTAGCACAAAGCCTGGATCTTCCCATAAAGATGGTAAAATAAATGCTTTTGATTTACATAAATACTCATAGACATTTTTTCTATGACCTTCTAAGAAAATATTTTTTTCTAGATTATTTTTCTCAATATAATTTTTTAATTTTTGGAAATCTTCTCCATTCCCCAGTATATAAAGATAATTATTACTATTTTCATCAATAATTTTTTTAAAACATTTTAGTAAAAAAATAAAATTTTTCTGCTTTGTTAATCTACCAATCGACACGTATACATTGCCATTAAAATTATTAATTTTAATTTGTTTTTTTTTAATCTCTTTTACAAAAATTATCGGATCTCTAAGTAAATATATTTCTTTTTTTTTAAATATTTTATTCAAATAATCTTTTGTTGTAATTGTTGGTGTGGTAATTATATCTACTTTTTTTAAAACAATTTTCCAAAATATCTTTCTGAAAAGATTTAAGCGGGGTAAACCAGAAATTCTTAATATAATCTTTGATCCAGTTTTGAGAAAAAAATTTAAAAATAATGGTAAGGATGTAACTAAATGTAATATAAATATATTCGACTTATTTTTTCGTAAAATATTATATAGAGGTATAAAAGCTAAAAAAAATATTTTTATTTGATAATACCTACTCAAAAAAAAACCATTAATTTTTTTTTGCTTAAAATATTTTCTTAGTTTTAAATCAATAACTTCTATATTATTTTCTGAAATTATTTTTTCAAATTCGTCCCATTCGCCAATAACATTAATTAAAATCGGCCTTGAAAAATTATTTGAGAATTTATTGATTGAAATCGCAGAATTTAAAACAGCTTTAATTGTCGCTATATTTGAGAAGAAGGGAGACCAGTAAAAGATTTTTTTTTGCATTCAAAATTTTTTATTTCTTATTTTTAAAGATTAATATATTTTTTTATACACCAAATAACTTAAATTTTAATTTAATTTAAACTTAGTATATAGCTTTTTTTGAGACATTTGGTATTGGATACAGCGTGAATAAAAATATATTTTCAAAATAAATTAAAAATTAGAAATAATGGAACTCTATACAAAATTTATTAAAGAATTAAAAGATTTGTTATTTTTTTTAAGATTTTTAAATTTTAAAGTATTGTATAAATATTTTAATCATAAGTTTATTATATTTTTAAATGCTAAACATTATGATAAAAATTTTTTAAAAAATGATAATTTAAAATTTTCAAATAAATGGTTTACATACAATGTGTTAGATTGGTTATTTATTTTTGATAAAAAAATAAGTATTAATAAAGATAAAAAAATCAACATATTAGAGCTAGGTAGTTATGAGGGACAAAGTACATATTTTTTTCATAAATACTTTAAAAATTCTATTATTGATTGTGTTGATACATGGGAGGGATCAGATGAACATGCTAAAAATTCATTCTCAAGGGTAGAGAAAATATTTGACAAAAATACAAATTTTTTTTTTAAGCAAATAATTAAAAATAAAAAAAGTTCTAAAGAATTTTTTAAAAGCAATAGAAAAAAATACAATATAATATATATAGATGCGTCTCATTTTTATAAAGATGTCTATAGAGATGCCTTGTATGCAAATAAATGTTTAGATAAAGATGGATATATTATTTTTGACGATTATTTATTTAATTTTTATAAAAATAAAAATCATAATCCAATTACAGCAATAAATAAATTTTTAAAAAAATTTGATAAGGAATTTGAGATTATTTCAGTTTTTAGGCAAGTTTTTTTAAAAAAAAATTAAAAAATCTTTTATAGAAAAATTTTTTACTTAAAAGTCTTGGTAGTAAAATAATTAAAACCTTAATTTCAAATTTTAACAAAGCCTTTTTTAAAATAGGTATATATGCCTTCGTTGCATACATTTCTTCAAATTTTTCCAATTCATTATTATTTAAATGTTTTAAAAATAAAGTTTTATTTTTATTTAAAAATTTTTGGACTGATTTTTCTCTTAAGAAAAAATTTCTTGAAAGTTGTACTTCAGAAAATTTATTTATAATCACTTTACGGTCTACCGTAGACAAAATTTTAAATTTTGAAGACAATATTTTTATCCAAATATCATTATCCTCACATGTTTTAAGTTTTTCATCAAATCCTCCAATTTTCAAAAAAATTTTTCTTTTAAAAATAATTGATGAAGGATTTGGAAAAGAATTTAATAATAAAAATTTTTTAAGCAGATAAATTTTGTCATTTTCATATTTTTTTTCCAGAAAAATTAAATCTGTTGATAAAAAATCAAGATTATATTTCGTTAGTAATTTATGTTGAAATCTAAGTTTATCTTTAATCCAAGTATCATCGGAGTCTAGAAAGCTTACGTATTTATTTCTTGAATGTTTTACACCCTTATTTCTTGAAAAAGAAACACCTTTATTTATTTTATTTCTTAAAATTTTTACTTTAAAATTATAAGTCTTGTTAATAAATATTCTTTTGTTTGAACAATCATCAACTATTATTACCTTTTCTGGAAGTAACATTTGAGAATTTATACTATCTAAAGCGTTTAATAATAATTCTTTCCTATCCTTTACGGGTATAATTATATCTATATCTCTTTTCATTTTTTTTTATGATAATAACGTTTATTTAATTATTTTTCTTATTAATTATCAGTATTTAATCATAAATTCTATTACATAGAATCTCTTTAAATATAATCTAAATATTTTAATAGTTATATGTATTTTAATATCTAATTGTTTTTATTTGCTAAATCATATTTTTTAAATTACATAAAAATTAATGATACCTAATTTTGAAGAAATAAAATTTAATAAATTCTTAGATAAAAACCCTAATAGAATTTTTGAAGGTGGAAAAAGATTTAAAAAACCAATCAAAAAAAATGATGGTCCATTAATATCTATAATAACTGTCTCTAAAAACTCATCAAAATTTATTCAAGAAACTATAGATAGTATTAAAAATCAAAAATATGAAAATATTGAGTACATTATTGTAGATGGTGGATCTACAGATGGAACTATTGATATAATAAAAAAAAATATAGAATATATTGATTATTTTGTTAGTGAAGCTGACTTGGGTAACTACGATGCATTAAATAAAGGTTTATCATTATGCACAGGTGATTTAATAGGAGTTGTAAATTCTGATGATATTTTGTTGCAGTATGCAACTTCAATTTTAGTTAAATATTATAAACAACATTTAGATGTTGATTTTTTTTTTGGATCTGTAAAAAAACACTGGGGTGTAATAAGCGGTTATTATCCTAGGAAAATTAAGTATTCATGGTTTTTCTATACAAGCCACTCAACCGGTTTTTTTATCAAAAGGAAAGCTGCTAAATTAAATGGCAAATATAGCTTAAAGTATCAATATTCATCTGACTTTGATTACTTTTATAGATTGATCGCTCATAATAAATGTAATGGAATTGCAACAAAAAAAAATGAAATATTTGGAATATTTAGACCAGGAGGTATTTCTGCCACACTTAATAAAGAAAAACATTTTTTTGAAAAAATACAAATCAGATTTGATAATAAGCAAAATAAATTTTTTCTATTATTACTAATAATAGCAAAATTTGTGAAAAATCTTTTCAGCAATAACAAAATTAAATTAAAAAAGTTTATTGAGTTTATTTACATAAATTATTTGAAATAAAAATTATTTTTTTACTTCAAAATAAATTGCAATAGGAAATATATCTTTTAATTGGTATTTAACAAAAATGCTTAAAAAACAATCCATTATCAATGACACTGAAAATAAAAAAATATTTAATAATGGAACTTTTTTAGTAAAATCTGATAATATAGAATAACATAAACAACACGGTCCAAATCCTAGATTTTTTACTTTTACAGATTTAAACTTTTTTCTAAAAAAAATTTTATAAAATGAACTTGTGAATCTATAATAATCAGAGGGTGCTCCATGATATCTGTATAAAAATGGAGTTGATCCAATCAATCTTCCTTTCTTTTTTAAAATTTTATGAATTTGATTTTTAGCATTATTGATTTCAACTAAATGTTCCATTACATTAAAAAAAAGAACAATATCGTAAAAATTTTTTTTTATATTAATATTTTTATTTAAATCTGCTTTTATAACATTTTTATGATTAAGGTGCTTATCGCTAAAATGTAATTTTTTAATTTTTTTCTTTTTTGCTAGTTTTGAAAAATTTTTAGTTGAATTAGGTTCTGCTCCAAATTCAATTATATTTCCAGACAAAATTACATTTTGAATTTCAAGATTTTGAAATATTCTACAAAGACTTTTCCCTTGAATTATTCCAGAAATAAAAAAAAAATATTTTTTTAAATAATTCATAAGTTTAATATAAGCCTATTTAAATTCAGATAAATTCTTTTTGTACCAATTAATAGTTTTTTCTAATCCTTCTGTAAGAGAAACCTTTTGTTTCCAATTTAGTTCTCTGGAAATTTTTTTAAAATTTAATCTTTGATTTTTTATCTCATTTTTTGAATCATTTTTAATCACATAAAAATTTTTTTTGATCTTTAGTATTCTTGCAATATGCTTCACCATTTCAATTACTGAAAGGTTGTATCTTGATCCAACGTTATATATTAATAAATTTTTATTAGTTTTCTCTAATCTTTCATAAGTCATAATGTATGCATTTGCAGTATCATCAACATAAACATAATCTCTTTTAAGTTTACCATTAGATCTAATTACAATTTTTTTTTTATTTAAAAGATTAATAATAGTCTCTGGAACAATCCTTTTTAAATTTCTATCCTGTGGCCCAAATATATTTGCAGACCTAATTATTCCAACTTTAATATTGTAAGTTTCGCTATACGACTGACAAATTAAATCTGAGCTAGATTTTGATGTATCGTAAGGGAAAATTGCATTTAATTTATCTTTTTCTAAGTAATATTTTTTTTCTAATTCACCATAAGCTTTATCTGAAGAGCTATATAAAAAAGGAATTTCTTTTTTGCTTTTTCTAATAACTTCTAAAAAATTTATTGTGCCCATAACATTTATCAAAAATGTTTCGAATGGATCTTGAAGAGCTTTAAGCACTTGGGTTTGTGCTCCTAAATGAAAAACTCCAGAAAAATTATATTTTTTAAATATTTTTTCTATGAATTTTTTTTCACAAAAATTTCCTTTTTCAATTTTAAGATTGGCATTTTTTTGAAAATAATTCTGTCTTTTTTTTTTATAATCAAGAATAACTACTGAATAATTTTTTTTAAGTAAAAGATTTACAAGTGAAACTCCAGTTAATCCAAATCCACCTGTGACTAAAAATTTTTTTTTCATAAATTTATATTTTAAAAACTATCATAGTTTTAACAGTATTTTTTTATAGTTTTTTTTAATATTTATTAAGTCAATCTTTCTATCAATATTAAAAAAGAAGCCTTTATGTGTAAAGATAAATAGTTTGTCATCTTTTATCATTTTATTTATAAATTGATTTTCTAATTCATAACTATCTTTATAAAATTTTTTAAATATTTCTTTTGTAAAAAAATAATATCCTATATTAATTGGGTTTTTAAGGATTGGTTTTTCTTCAAATTTTAATAATTTTCCTCTTATTGTTTTAAAATGTCCATATTGAGAGTTTATATATTTGCTTGCTATTATTGCTTTATTTTTTTTTTTAAAAATTTTTAAATATTTATTTAATTCAATATTAGCTATGCCATCTCCATAAGTAACAAAAAAATTTTCTTCATTAATATATCTTAATGATTGTTTGATTCTTAATAATTTTGAAGATCTTATACCTGCATCAAATAAAAAAATATTGATATTATTTGCATTAATTTCTTTATTTGTACTTCTATGCAAAACAACTTTTTTCTTAAAAATTTTTTTTTTTCCTTCTAAAAAATCTATAAAATATTTTTTTTTATACCCTAATGGAAAAACAAAATTATTTATTCCATTTTTAACAAATGAAATAATTAAATTTTCAAGCAATGATCTTTTATTTAGTTTAATTAATTGTTTTGGTGGTTGGTTTATTTTTGAAAATCTTGATCCCATTCCCCCAATTAAAATTATAGCATAAAAATTTTCTTGTAATTTCATAGTTTTAAAATCATTTTATAAATCTCAATATATTTTTTTGCTATTATTTCAGATGCAAAATTATCCTTTACAAAATTTTGACATTCAGTTTTAAAATATTCTTTATTTTTTTTTATTTGTTCTATAGTCCATTTTAGACCATTATTAAAATCATTTTGATCCAAATATTTTGAAAGGTATCCTGTTTTTTTATGTTTTATTATGTCTTCTAAACCGGTTGAGTTAAAACCAATTGATGGTATACCACATGCGCCGGCTTCAATTGCAACTTGACCAAGTGCCTCTAAGATACTTGGGGTAATCAAAATATCTGATGCTGAATAATATAAGCTCAATATTTTAGGGTCTCCGTTAAATAATTTATTTACGTTAATAATTTTTTTATCCTGAATAGGCATTTTATTATTATTACCTACATTCAACAAAACAACATCATTATAAAATTTAGATATATAATTAAGACTAGAATTTAAGTATTTAAATCCTTTTCTTAAATCATCCGTTCCATTTGTTGACATAAAAAGTAGGATAATTTTATTTTTAGGTAAATTCAGACTTTCTCTAGCAGAAATTTGATCTACGGGCTTCCATTCACCTAAATTTATAGCACAAGGTATTGAGGATATTTTGTGATTTTTAAATAGATAACTTTTTTCTGCTTTAGATTTAAGCCAACCACTTATGCAAACTACATGATCAATTTTTGATTTCCAAAACTTTTTTTTTTTATTCCAAATGTATTTATTTAAATCAAAACCAGTTTCGTCTTGTCTTTTGCGTGTATTATTATATCCAAATTGAAATCTATTATCCTCAACATAGTGTTCACCACCACACATTGGCCACATATCATTAAATGTCCATACAATAGGTATCTTTAATCTTGATATTTCTTTAATAGAAATTAATTCATTATTTACCCAATGTAGATTTAAAATATCAGGTTTTATTTTATTTATTTTTTTAATAATTTTACTACTAAAGATATTCAAAGAATGTGAATATTTGCCATTATGTCTATAAAAATATTTTTTTTGTCTAGCTAATTTAATTTTTAAATTATTAACTTTTTTTTCTAAAGATGTTTCGGGTCCAAATATATCATAGTCTTTTGTATTTTTTTCTCCTACAAGTACATTTGACTGAACACCTAGTTCTTTTAAAGATTTATGTAATCTCATCATAGCAATCGAAGCACCACCAGATTTATCAGAATATCCTAGATGTAGAATTTTCATTTATAATTTTTATAATTTTTTATTGTTTTAAAAAATATCTTTAAATTATCGGTTACAGAAGAAGCACCATTTAATCTTATTATAGGAATTTTCTGAAGTTTTGAGAAATTAATTATAGATTCATAAAAATAGTTCTTTTTGGATTTTTTTATAAAATTATCATTATATATAAATCCTCCACTTCTTGTTTTTGCTCTTTCCAAACAAGTTTTGATATTAGTATCAATAAAAAAAATTAAATCAGGTTTTGGTGATAATCTTAGATAATCTATTTGTTTTTTAAAACTGAACTCAAAATTATCAGTATTTTCAAATTTAAAAAAAATTTTTTGAAAAAAACCTTCATCAAAAATATTAAAATTATATTTAGAGTTTAATAATTTATTTCCTAAAAAGTCTATTTCAAAATTTTTAAACATTCTAAATTTTCTTTCTTTTGTGTAGTTAGTTGTATTAACATAATTTTTATAAAGAGAAGCAAGCTTTTTATAACCTGCGATTTTTGTTAAATTTTTTTTCAGAAATAAGTTTAGATCCTTATATTCCTCCTTAAAAATATAGTTAGATTTTATTTGAACTTTTTTAATATAAAGTGAATAAAATAATTTTTTTATAGTACTTATATTTGTTTGCTTTTTTTTATACTTCAGTAAAAATAAATCTTTTAAACTTTTGGCTTGGATATAATTAATTTTTTTTTTCTTTATTACTTTATTTAAATAATCGTAAAAATAAGTTTTGCCAGAGCCTGGTAAGCCGATAATTTCAATTTTTAAATTCATGCATAAAATTTAATACTTATGTTTTAAATTATAGTTTTTGATAATTTTGATTCTAAACTTTTGTATAATGGATCATCAAAAATTGAAAAATTAAATTTCTTTTTAATATTTTGATTTAAGTATTTTAGATAACTATCTTCGTTAAGTCTGGATAAAAAAGTATCTGGTAAAATTTTTGATTTTTCTAAATTATTATTTGCCTCTAATTCCATAAGATACAATATTCTCTTAGATAGTATGATTTCTTGTTTGTTTAAATTGATCTGTAATTTATTTAAATTATTTACTAAACTAAAATAACCATCTTTGTTCTTTGGTTTAAAGAACAAACCTTTTTGATAATAAGGTGCATCACCTGCAATAATTGATTTTTTTCCATGACAAGCAAATTCAAGAGAAATAGTTGAAACACAATTAATCAGGTTATCTGAAAGATTGAATAATGTTGAGTTATTTATCTTTTCTGGGCACATAACTACATTGTCTAATTCACTTTTATATCTTTTAATTACATTTTCAATTAGACCTTCTTCATGATATTGGGATCTTGCGGGATGTGGCTTTATTATCCAAAAAGTATTTTTATTATTTCTCCTTATAAAATTAATGGTTTGTAAGAACTGATCATAATAGTCTTTAAATACTATATCTGCACAAAAATGTGGACTATCTGAAAAACAATGAACAGCTAGTATATTAATTTGATAATTTTTTTTTATTTTGATTAATCTTTTAGTAAATTTTAAAATTTTACTATCCTCATTTAGTCCATAAACTTTTTTTATTGTATTAAATGGTACATAAGTACCATGTAAATTTCCACTTTTCCTTAAATTATAAAAATTTTCAATTTTTTTAGTACTTACAAGTTTTATATTTTTTTTTATATTTCTTTTTCTAATTTTAAAATGACTTGTTAAGGTTTCTTTATGATTATTAAATTTTTGAAGTAAATTATAACCTGTTACAAAAGATTGTAATCTAAATTTAGTCCCATATCTTAACATTATATTTCCATAGGATGAAAAGCTCATTTGAGTAGAAACAACTATCTTAATCTTGTATTTTTTTACCAAATAATCTATAAAATGAGTTTTTAAGATCCCCTTATATAGTGTAATTAAAAATTTAACTTCATATATTGAAGGATTCAAAAATTTAAAATCATATCTGATATATAAGTCATATATTAAATCACCTATATTAATTTTTTTACATTTAAAATTTTTTATTAACCAATTAATTTTGTCTTTTATAAATAATGTTTTTACATAAAAAACTATCAGATCAAAAAAAGATGAAATAAATATGAAGAAGTAGTTTAAATTTGTTAATTTTAAATTGATTGAGAATTTTTTGATATCTAAATCTTTATATACAGGAATATTTTTCTTATCATGCAAATCAGATACTAAATAGGGGTTATAATTATATTTTTTGTTTAAAATATGTGTAACAAATAAAGATCTTAAATTTGCATCATTTCGTGTTCTATCACCAATTAATACTCCGCTATTACTTTTTGAATAACTAAGATTAAATGGAAAATTTTGTTTAAAATTTTTAATCTTTCTTGGCATACTTTTCTGTTTCTATTGTTATTTTTTTTTATCTAGAGAAGAATAGAAAATTTTTTTTAATAAATTTAAATCTTTAATGTCATCAACATCAATTGCTCTATATCTTGGTAAATCAAATCCGAAACTTTTTGCTAAATATAAAAATTTCTTTTTAAGCCATGAGTCAGCTTTCCCCCAATAAAACTGACCAGCATCATTAAAAATTTTCTTTAAATCTTGAGTTCTCGATTTATAATTTTTCCTATCTATCATTTTTAATTTGGCTTTATTAATATAAAAACCTCTTTGTAGGAGGGAGGTGATCAAAACTAGTTACAGAAAAAAAAGTTACATTTACCCTCTCTTATTATTTTATAGGTAGCAGTTATATCTTTTTTATCAATTAATATTGATGTTGGATAAATACAACAAGCATATTCTGGATTTTTACCCAATCGATTTTTTAAGTAGTATATTGTATGATTTGTGACCTCAAAAGTACCAACATGATCATTAGATAGGTTTTTTGGTCTTTTAAAGTAAATTTTTGCACCAGCATTCTTTGAAATTTTCTGAATTTTTTTTGAGTCTGTAGTTACTATTATTTCGTCAAATATTTTAGTCTTAATCAATGTTTCAATTGTATGATGTATCATTGTTTACCACCAATATTAATAATATTTTTATTTTTTACTCTTTTGCTTCCTCTTCTTGCTGGTAAAATTGCTACAATCATTTATTTAAGAATATTTATTATTTTAATAATAAAGTTTTGGTCATTTTTTGATAAAGTTGGAAAAATTGGAATTGAAATACAGGTATTATAATATCTCTCTGAATTTTTTAAAAAAAAATTTTTTTTTAAATAATTTTTATAGAATGAATGTTTATAAATTGGCATATAGTGAATATTTACACCTATCCCTTTTTTTAATAATTTAGAAAAAATACTATCTCTTAATTTTCTAATATTTTTTTTTAACAATATAACAAATAAATGATGTGATGAATCTGAGTTAATAGATATGTTTGGGTATTCAAACAAATTATTCTTTAATTTACTTTTATATAAATTATAAATTTCTACTCTTTTACTTATAAAACTATCTAATTTTTTTAGTTGCTCAATTCCTATTGCAGCTTCTATCTCATTCATTCTATAATTATAACCTAATTTAATTTGCTCATAATATTTGGGTCTAACTTTTTTATTAATAAAATTTCTATTTATGCCATGTTCTCTATATAATTTTAAATCATTGAAAAATTTTTTGTTATTGGTGGTTACAATCCCACCTTCTGCAGTTGTAATTGACTTAACTGGATGAAAGCTAAATACACACATATCACTGAATTCACAATTTCCTATACGTTTATTCATATATCCAGCTCCTAACGCATGGGAAGCGTCTTCAATTATTTTAAATTTATATTTTTTTTTTAATAAATAGATTTCTTTCATCTGGCATGGATTACCTGCAAAATGAACAACTATTATGACTTTTGGAAGTTTATTTTTTCTTTTAGCAACTAATAATTTTTTTTCTAAACTTTTTATATCTATATTGTAATCTTCTAATGAAATATCTAAAAAATCAATATCTGCACTACAATAGACTGCTGCATTTGCACTTGCTACAAAACTAATTGCTGAGGTCCATACAATATCATTTTTTTTAATACCTAAAGTCATACAAGCAATATGTAAACCACTTGTTGCACTATTGACTGCTATTGCATGTTTTGAATTACAATAATTAGATATTTTTTCTTCAAATTTTTTTACTAAGGGTCCTTGTGTTAAATATTCTGATTTTAAAACTTTGCTAACTGCTCTAATTTCTTTAGAATCTATTATCTGCTTTGAATAACTAATCATTAAAATTTCCTGATTTTACTTAATAAAATTTTTTAAAAAACTTAAACTCTTTTGTGTAATCGAAAAATGTCATTGCCAAACCATCCACTTTTGATTTATAAATTGTATTAATCTGCCCTACAACTGATTTTTTACAAAAAAAATCAATCTTTTTTTTAATAAAAAATTAGTAAATTTTTATCTCAACTTACGCAAATATTTTGTTATAAATTCTAATAATATAAATAAGTAAAATATTCAATAATAATTATTTTAAAGATAAAAAATTTTAATGAAGACTATTCAATATCAACCAAAAATCGATGGATTGAGAGCTATAGCAGTTTTGTCAGATAAAAAAAGAGGTATATTTAATTTTAAAAATTTTTTAATTAAAAGAATTAAAAGATTACTGCTTGCTATTGTTTTTGTAGCTCTTTTAACAATCTGCTTTAGTTTTCTAATACTCAGTCCAGATGATTTGATTAATTTTTCGAGATCAATTATTACCTCTATTTTTTTTGTTTCTAATATACTTTATTGGACTGAGAGTAATTATTTTAATCAAATTTCTGAGTTTAAACCTTTTTTGCATACATGGTCATTAGGTGTAGAAATGAGTTTTTATTTAATATGGCCAATAATATTAATTTTTTTAATTAAATTATTAAAACAACAACAGATAGTTTTTTTTTTAATTACTACATCAATACTCTCACTAGTATTTATAGAATATATTTATACAAAAAGATTACTTTTTGAAACAGATATCTTTAGAGGATTTTTTTATGCACTTATTTATAATAGATCTTTTCATTAGCTTAGATACTGTCGCTCCACTTATTGATGGATTAAATAGAAATAAACAAAAAACAAAAATTTGTTTTACTAATCCACTTCAAGATTTTAGTAATCATAAATTAGTTCAATATTTAAACAAATCTAAATTTAATGAAAATCATGGAACTTTATGTTTGGGTATTTATAATAAATTTTTTTTCTCACTTTTAAAAATAATTATGAGTTTTCCTATAATTATCTTAAAAAAATTAAATAGAATTTGGAAAAATATTTATAGTAATAAAATTTTTTTTAATGAAGATCAACTTATAAAATTTTTAAATAAAAACCAAATTAAGACTGTAACATTGGAAAATAGTCTTCCTTCTAAAAAAAAAAATATAATTATAAACGCATGTAATAAGATAGAAATTCCAATAATCTGTATTGCATCAGGTTTATTTACGCAAAAAAAAAAAGAAATAATTGGAATTAATTTTTTTGAAAAAATTGATTTTTTTTTAACACCGAATTTATTTGCACCTTATAGCAAAGATATACTCAATTCTAAAAAGTTCATATTGTGTGGATCCCCAAGATACGATTATGAATGGATAAAGAAATTAAAAGAAATTTATGATTACAAATATGATTTGAAAAATAAAAAATTAAAAATTGCTTACTTTACTAGGACAACCTCATATAATTTTAATCAACATTTAGAATTGATTAAAAAATTAAAACAAATTAAAAATGTTGAAATTAAACTTGGAAATAAGCCTAGAGAGATTGTTCCATTAAAAGTATCATTATTTGGCACAGATGATCTAAATACAACTGAATTAATAATATGGTCAGACATTGTGGTATCCTCAGCAACTTCTGTTTTAGTTGAGTCTGTACAAAGAGATAGACTAACTATTTGTCTAGAGTATCTGACACCTGAAAGAGATGATTATGCTAGTCATTTTTCTGATCATGAGAGAGTAGTTTCTATAGCTAAATCTAGTGAAAAAGTAATTAATATTATAGATAATTTTAATTTTAACAGAAAATCCAAAGTTATTAATAAAAATGATATTAGTATATTCTTAGACTCTTTTATCCACATGAAAAACGAGAGTTATAATATTGTTGAAAACATAATAAAGTATTACTTAAACATAAAAACTTTGTATAAGAATAAATAAAATCATAATGTTAAATAATAAATCAATATTAATAACTGGTGGAACTGGCTCTTTTGGAAAGTTTTTTATTAAAACAATTACTAAAAAATTCAAAAAAATAAGAAAACTAATTATATTTAGTAGAGATGAGCTAAAACAATTTGAGATGGAAAAACTTTATCCAAAAAGCAAGTATCCTTTCATAAGATTTTTTTTAGGAGATGTAAGAGATCAAGACAGAATTGTCTCTGCAGTTGAGGGAGTTGATTATCTGATACATGCAGCAGCTTTAAAACAAGTTCCTGCAGCTGAATATAATCCTTTTGAATTTGTAAAAACTAATGTCTTAGGAGCTCAAAATATAGTCCAAGCATGCCTTAACAGTAATGTAAAAAAAATTATATCTTTATCAACTGATAAGGCGGTATCACCTATTAATTTATATGGTGCAACAAAACTTTGTTCTGATAAAATTTTTTTATCAGCAAATAATTTTAAAGGAAGCAAAGATATTGCGTTTAGTGTAGTCAGATATGGAAATGTAGCAGGCAGTAGAGGCTCTATTATGCCTTATTTGCTGAATTCAAAAAAAAATAATAAAATTGTAAATTTAACAGATAAAAGAATGACAAGATTTAATATCTCTCTTAAAGATAGTGTAGATATGGTATTATGGAGTTTAAAGAATGCTATTGGAGGTGAAATAGTAATTCCAAAAATACCATCATACAAAATAATGGATTTACTTAAAGCAACTGGAAACGATAATAACTATAAAATAGTAGGTATAAGATTGGGAGAAAAAATTAATGAAGAATTGATTGGGGCAGCTGACTCAATAAATACTATTGATATAGGTAAGTATTATTTAACCTTACAAACAATTAATGATAACAAAATTTTAAAACACTATAAAAAATTTAAATATAAAAGTCTAAAATCTGATTTTTCTTACAATTCTGGTAATAATAAAAAATTTCTTTCTGTATCTGAATTAAAAAAGATAGTGACTAATTTATAAATTTAATGATTAAATATATTGATCCTAATATTGAAAGAAAATCAAAAATAATTAAAAATAGTATAGATACTATTCCAGAAACAAACATACCTCTCCCCTCTTTAATAGAGATTAGTGACTCAGGAACTTGTAATAGATCGTGCAGTTTTTGTCCTAGAAGTGATCCAAGCTATTTAGATGAAAAAACATTTATTGATGAAAAATTGAATTATAGTTTGTGTGAGCAGTTATCAAAGTACAATTATAAGGGTATTTTTGCCTATTCAGGTTTTAACGAACCATTATTAAATAAAAATATCTATGAAAATATTAAAGTTGCTAGAAAATTTTTACCTGAATCAAGAATTGAAATAGTTACCAACGGAGACGCCTTAAACAAAAAAAGGCTTCAAAAACTTTTTGAGTCTGGATTGACCTTAATTCATATAAGTGTTTACGATGGGCAAGATGATGCTAAAAAATTTTTGGACTTATGTAAATCTGTTGGCCTAGAAGACAAGAAACAATTTATGATCAGGCACAGGTATTTAGGGGCAGATCAAGACTTTGGTCTAACTTTGAGCAATAGAAGTGGAATGATGAAAAACGCTGAATTCAAAATTGAGCCACTAAAAACAAGTGTAAAAAAACCATGTTTCTATCCTAGCTATACCTTTTTTATGGATTACAATGGAGATGTTTTAATGTGTTCTCATGATTGGGGTAAAAAAAATATTTTAGGTAATCTAAATAAATCAAGTTTTTATGAAATTTGGACTTCTCAGTTATCTAAAGTTTCAAGAAAAAGTTTAATTAAAGGTGATAGAAATTTTTCACCTTGTAATGTTTGTGATGTACAAGGAGATCTAATAGGCAAACATCATGGAGCAGCATGGAAAAAATACTATGGTGAAAAAGTATAAAAGAGCATTAATTTTAGGAGCTAGTTCAGATATTGGAATTGAAACCTGTAAAAAGTTTTTAGAAAATGAATGGGAACTGACTGCTCATTACAATACAAATAACAAAGCACTAAAACATCTAAAAAAAAAATATCCACTTAAATTAAATTTATTAAAATTTGATTTAAAAAATATTTTTTCATTAGAAAAATATTTAGATAAAAATAAAACAATTTTTACAAAATTCGATGCATTTGTAAATTTGGCAGGATATTTTAAATCCACAACATTTGAAAATTTCAAAATCAAAGATCTTATCGACCATATTAGTGCAAATTCATTTGCAAATTTATTATTTATGAAAATAGTTTTAAAAGGAATGAAAAAAAAAAAATGGGGAAGAGTAGTTAACACTTCAAGTATTGGTACGAAATTTGGAGGAGGGAATAAATCTTTTTGCTATTCATTATCAAAATTTAATAATGAATTCTTTCCATCATTTTATAAAGGTTTATATTCAAGCAATATAATGATTAACACATTGCAAATAGGTGTGGTTAAAACAAAAATGCACAAAAAACTTCCAAATAAAAATATGAAAAAAAGAATTAACCTTATACCTATAAAAAGAATTATAGAAAAAATTGAGGTATCTAATTACATTTATTTCTTGTGTACAGAGGAAAATACATCACTTACAGGTCAAACATTGAATATTTCTGGCGGGGAATAAATTTAATTTATTTTAATCCACTCATAGGTATCTTTAAATGTGCATTTTTCACAAACCTCAACATCGTTTACTTTTTCATTTAAGTGTTTGTCTCTGACTCTTTGTAATTCATTTCCATTCCAAAGATCTGATAAACTCTCTACTATATGTTTTGGTTCATTGAAGTTCTGTGGTTTTTTTGCATTTCTTAACAAACTAAATCCTTTAGAGTTTTGTTTAATTTTTTTTTCAACATCAGCTGTTAACTTATTTTGATCAAAAGCTTTTTCATCAACAAAACCAATTCCATGTTGAGCTCCCCAATCATGACAACACATTCCTACTCTTCCATCAAAAGTAATCATTAATCTTTGAAAAATTTGTTCACACGGTTTTCTTTTTGTTGAAATAAAAATGTTATTATCAAAATCTACTAGATGAGGGGTTTCTTTTGGTAATTTATTAGTTTGTAAATAATTATTTATTATTTTTTGATGTTCATTAGTAAGCTCTTGAAAATTTCCACCTCTTTCATTGTATTGAGTTACAGTAACCTCATCAACAATTGAATTAAATAAATTATAGAAATTATTTACTTCATTTCTACTATCTTCTGTAAGTATCATTTGAATTTTAGTAACAGGAAATTTCTTATTTAATTTCTTTTTTAATTCAGAAAATTTTTTTATATTTTCATAAACCTTTTCAAATTTATTATCAATAAACCTACCAGGTCTCATTTTTTCATACGTTTTTTTTGAACCTCCGTCAAAAGAGTAAATCATAACATCTAACCCTGAATTTATAATTTCAATTGATTTTTTTTCATTCAAGGATACGGCATTAGTATTTATCATTACTTCTAATATTCCTTTTTCTTTTGCATAGGAGATCATTTTCGACATTTTAGGATTTAATAAAGGTTCACCCCTCCAGTTTAATTTTATCGAGGGCACCCCCATAACTATAGTCTCCATTATGATTTTTTTGTATAGATCCTCACTCATAACCTTATCTGGAGTTATTATATATTCACGACTACAATGAGGGCATGCTAAATCACAAATTGAAGCTGTTTCAATGTCTACAGAAAGTGGTTTGTTTATATTTTTTCGTTCAATAGGATTATTCCAGTCTTTTCTGTAATTTTTGTAATTCTCAATATATTCATTTAAAACTTTTTTATCTAAATCATTAATATTATTTTTTTCTAAATAATATAAATACGCTTTATTAAATTGCATATTTTTTTCAAAATATTTTATTCGATCAAACTTCTTGCCTTCTAAATTGATTTTAGACGAACCAACTAAGATATCTTGTTTTTCAGTATTAAGTTTTTCTGTTGACATTTAAATATTTAATTCAGTGTTTATCTCGGTTCTTTTAAATTTTGGTGTCAAAAAACTATTAATCTTAATTAATTTTTTTCTCTCATTTAGTAATTTAATAACACTTTTTAAGGTAAAATCTGCATTTTTGTCTTTAAAATACTTAAATACTTTATCAAATAAAACTAAATCTTCTTTAAAATCTAATGTTAATCTCATTGAATTATTAAATTTATATCTTGATTTAATATAATTTACGTTAAAATTTCTTGAATTTTCTAGATACCACTCAAGGTATTCTGTATTTTCATTGACTTTGGATTGCTCACTGATTGTTTTAATTGTTTTAAAATTCATTACTTCTTTTGCTGTTCCATATGGCATATTCTTAATAAATGTTACGTCTGAGTTATGTTTTAACTGACTATGAATTGCCTTTGAAATCATTACTTCATCACACAATATAGCATCACCAGTAACTCGTACGATCTGATCGATTTTAAATTTTTTAGCTGCCATGTAATATCGGTTAGCAACATTATTTAAAGAACCTCTAAAAAATTTAATATTTTCAAATCTTGCTATCTTTTCTAAGATATCATCTGTTTTGTTTTTAGATGTTGCTAATATTATTTTATTTAACTCTTTTATTTTTTTTAACCTTCTTATTAAAAGTGAAATTGAATTTACTCCATTGATTTTTTTAATAGCTTTGTTGGGAAACCTAGCAGAATTTAATCTTACAACAATAATGGCACCAGTCGTTTGTTTTAAATCTAATAAGCTTAGTGGGTGATTTTTTTTTAAATTTTTATTAGTCTCTTTATTTACCAGAAAACTAGAGGATAAATTTGATTGAATTTTTACATTTTTAACAAATTTAATTTCGGTTGATTTAATTTTGCTATTTTTTTTTTTACCAAAGTTAATGACTGGAATTTTTTTAAACATCTTCCTATATTTATATTCTTCCTTTGAAAATTTTTTTTGATTATTAAGAGTTGGAATAAATTTATTTAAATTAATAATAAATTTCTTTAGTTGACTTTGATCTAAGGCTGAATGATAGTCTATTCTTTTTAATTTTCTTGAGTCTGTAAAATGTTTTTCAATAAACTCTGCACCAGCACCCAGGGTCGCAAATGGAAATATTTCTGATAGAGGATCATTTCCTGAAATATGGTCTGCATAAGCAATTTTAACTCCAAATCTTGAGTACTTTTTTTTTAAATCAACTATTTCATTTACATAATGAGCTTTTACTGGAGTTGGGAAAACCTGTATTCCTGGTACTAAATAAATATTACTATGAAGCATATTTTTTTTATGTAACCAACTTATAAGATCAAATAATTCTGACCTATATGTTCCACCAGTTGAAATTAAAACTGGTTTTTTTGATTTGATTACTTTGGTTATAAAATAATTGTTAAAAAAATCCTCTGAATGAACTTTAAAAGCGTCCACTTTTAAATTTGAAGCTAGAGTAAAACTCTTATCACCATAGACATCGGCTACAATGTTAAATTTCATATTTTTTGCATAATTTATTGCAACTTTCCATTCCTCTTCTTTTAATTCAAGCTTACTAAAAATAGACCACTCTTTTGTTCCAGGAATAGCTCGTTCATTTATATTAAATATTTGAAATTTAATTGTTTTTACCCCACAATTTTTAGCTATGTTAATTAATTTTTTAAGTATCTTAATATTTCCATTGTGACCACAAGCTGTTTCAGCAATTAACCGTTGAGAAAATATATTCATCATACTTGAAGATTATATTTTTTTTTTAAATTTAATATAAGTCTATTTTGATTTTTATTTAGCTTTCTAAGGAAATCACCTTTCCCGTTGCAAACTCCATAAATAAATTTTGGGTTATTCACATCGTCAACTATTATATCATTTTTTGATCCAAGCAAACCCTGACTGACCAATGTATAATTCTTTTCTTTTTTAATATTAAAATTTTTATCCATGATTTTTTCCATTTCTAAAGATTTATCTATCAACCCACTTAAAGCTGCTGTTATATCTGTCCTAAAAATTTTAATATTTCTTCTTTGAGCTAACTCTATTGCATCATTTTGCATTGTTCCTTTTCCTGCATCTATAATTATTGCTGTATTTTTTAATAAATTAATCATCTTTTTATTTATTGTGGGTTTTCCACTTGTGGCTCCTATCAAAATATCAGTGTTCTTTGATGCATTTTCAATATCATTATGGGCTATGACTTTCTCTACAGTGTTTTTTGGTTTTATTAAATTGATAGTCTTAGCTATTAACTTGGATTTGTTAAAATCTCTTCTGCATATTACTACTTTTGACCCTCTCTCCAATAAAATTAAAGCCAACTTTGAACCAATATTTCCTGCTCCAATTATTGTTATTTTTTTTCCTCCTAAACCTCTTATGTCATCGTTAAAATAATAAGTTAAAAATAAATCTATAGAATCTACTGTTAGATCATTTCCTTTATAAATTAATAGCTTTGAATTTTTAATGTTTTCTCTTGCTCTTCTCTCAATATTTCCAGGAATTTCATCACTTTTTGGGAATATTTTCTTTTCAGCATCAACCATTATATAATCAACTTTACCATCCAATAATCGTATTGATAATTTTGCAAATTTGTCATTAAAAACAACTATTCCAAATACTATTGTATGTTTGAATATTCTGTGAGGGGTAAAATAATAATCCTCTTTATCTCTTTTGGTAGTATTACCTATGCTAAAAATAATTTTCTTTTTTGTTTTTTTTTTTATCTTATTTAATTTATTATATAAACTTAAAATTTTTCCTTCGAAGTTCATAATTATTTTATATGTTTTCCCATTTAATTGGGTGATCTTCTTCAATATCTTGTTTTGCTGTTCTGCCAATCACCATATCAAAATATTTTGGTAATAATCCTCCACCAGGGCCTTTAATAATTATTTTATTTTCTGTGATAATTTCATCTTTTTTAATAAAACATTTTGAATAAATACTTCTTCTTTGTGCATTTAAAGTTACATATTCATTAGGCTGTATCTTTTTTATTCCATCTCCTAAAATCTTTGGCATGATTTTTGCTAATTGAACCAATTGTATCATCTCATCTGGCTCAGATGAAAGTATATGATCTGGCCCCTGCATTGATCTATCTAAAGTAAAATGTCTTTCAATTAAATTTGCTCCTAAGGTTAAGGCTGAGTGTGATATCATTAATCCAAAGGTATGATCTGATAATCCTACAGGAACTTGAAATGTTTTTTTTAAAGTATTTATTGCATTCAAATTCATTTCTTCAGGTGCTGCAGGATATGAAGAATTACAATGTAACAACATTAACTTGGTATTGCCTGCTTCTCTGACAGTATTTACGGCCTCTTCAACTTGCCCAAGAGATGACATTCCAGTTGAAATTATTATTGGTTTTTTTGATAACGCAACTTTTTTAATCAATCTTAAGTTTACAATATCCATTGAAGCAATTTTATATAGATTTACACCTAAAGTTTCTAAATACTCAAAACTTGCTTCATCAAAAGGTGTTGAAAATACTTCAATATTTTTGGATCTAGCATAATTGAATATTTCTTGGTGCTTATCTTTGTCTAATCTTAAACGATTAAACATATCGCCAATACTTTCTTCTAATCCTATTGTTTTATCTACATAATTTGCAGATTTAACTTTATTTGAGACTCTACTGTCCGTTTCATATGTTTGAAATTTTACTGCATCACATCCTGCAATTACCGCATTATCAATTAATTCTTTTGCAATTTTAGTGCTATTATTATGATTTAAACCTATTTCTGCAATAATATATGCTGGGTATTTATCACCAACAACTCTTGAATTAATATTTATATTGTTTTCCATTTTTTCAGATTTCACTTCCCTTATAACTTGTGTAGATTTTGAGTCATCTCCACAAAAAATATCAACTATATCAAATGCTTTATGAAATAAAACCTGACTATCTGCATAATTAAATTCTCCCCCAGTTCCTATAGAATATAATTGTTCAAACTTACCAACAAATGATTTTGTTACTGAAAGCTCTTCATTGTACCCCTTGGTTTGAACTGGATAAACAAAATTTTCTGTATTAATACTACTTTCTAGAAATTTTTTATTTTTTGTAAGGCCCGTTTCTAAAAGCTGATCTCTCACTAATTTCTCCAAATCTTTATCTGGCATTTTGTCAATTTTATCATTTTTTGAAAAAGTTATTTCAGCAGTCAATATTGTTTCGTCTGCCGGACTAGTGTTTTCTGACATAGTTTTTGTCTCTGTAACTCTATTAAAAACAACTTTATCACTATCATAATAAAGCCAATTAATTTTTTTCGGTAAAATATGTTTTTCTTTAAATTTTAAATAAATAGATTTAATTCCTCTAAATTTAAGGTTTGTTTTGTGACCCAACAAACTTGCAGTAAGTGTCAATGGTATTGTTGATACACATTTATCCAAATTATTAAATAAAATTTTTTTACCAGATACTGTTGATAAAGAAATTAAACTTTTCTTGTTGGTTTCAATCTTATTTATTGTTTCTCCAAAAAAAATCTTTCCTCCAAGTGAAATAATTTTTTCTTTAATTCTTTCATAAATGGCTCCTGTACCATTTTTTCCAACAGCACTAAATTGACCATAGTAAAAAGGTAAATTCTTTTGCCTTATCTCTATTCTTTTGGGTGCCCACTCTGCGGTCATATCATTTGTTTCTATTCCCCAAATTTTATTTGGATATTTATCAAAAAACATTTCAAATAAAGTTTCACCAACTTGACTTAGAATATATTCTTTAAAATTTTTTGCCCTAGCAGATTTTTCTGGACTTAAATTTTTAATTTCATTTACAATTTTTTTTTTTAGATTATCAGGATATTTTGAAATACTTTCCCAAGATAAAGGGTAATCCCATAACTCTTCAAAATTATCACCTTTTACATTTTTACACCAATAATTACCTTCTTCTAGCAAGTCTCCAAATTCTTCTAACCAAAAATTTTTTAGATATTTATCCTTAGTATGAAAGATATGTGGACCAGTGTCCAGGATATGATCTCCCCACTTCCAACTACGACACATTCCTCCAGGTATCGATAGTTTTTCATAGATTTCAACTTCCCAATTATTTTCTAAAAGTTTCCACGCGGTTACTAAACCTGATGGACCTGCTCCTAGAATTATTGCTTTTTTTTTCATTAAAATATTATGATATATAATTATTTTAACTTTATTTGATTAACAATTTTTGAAATTTCTGTATCGTATCTATGTATTTTTTTTAAAATCTTTACAGTCCGATTATGGTCTAAATCCAAAGCAAGTCTCAAAATATCCATCCAATTTTTGTTATTTTAGACCTTATTTTTTCAATCTGTTTTATTAATTGATTTGTTTTTTTCATTAAGCTTTATAAACTTGAAATTGTCTTGACTTGCACTAATGTTTTGTTTAATTAAATAATTCAAGACTATAATCAAAATTATTCTTTTTCCAAGTATATTATTAGAATGCTTAAATTAATTTTTAATGTTTATGGCAAAATTTTAAATAAAAAACAAAAATTTCAAACAAAGCTATTCGCTTTTCTAAATATAATATTTGCAATATTTGAGTTAATAAGTGTAGGTGCGATAATTCCAATTATTTTTTTAATTGCAGGTTCTAATTTAAAAAGTTTAAATTTTAATTTACCCGAATTTGTAAGTACTAGAGTCAATGACATATTAATTTCTGAAAATTCTTATTTTTATATATCAGGCATAATTTTAATTTTTTTTTTTATAAAGTTTATTTTCTCGATTTATTTAAATTTATTCAATATTAGATTTAACGCTTTTTTAATAGCTTCGTTGAGATCTAAGTTATTTAATATCTTTATAAAAAAAAATTATACTCAAATTATAAAATATAACAGCTCTCAGATAACTAATATATTAACAAAAATTTCTGAAGTTACTATTACTAATTTTTTTATATCTTTCCTTCTTGTTTTTAGATCTCTATTTATAATAATTCCTTTAATTATTTTTTTATTTTTTATTAATGTAAAATTAACTTTAATTTTATTAATAATTTCAATTTTAGTTCTATCAATTTATTTTTTAATTTTTAAAAAATTGATGTTTAATTTAGGAAAAAAAGAATTGATTTATCACGAAACCTTATTAGGTGTGATAAAAGAATTCTTTAACGGTTATTCTATATTGAAGCTCTACAATCTTGAAAGTAAATATTTAAATATCTTTAAAGAAAAAGCATTTAACTATGCAAGAGTAAAAGTAATCTTTAGATTTATAGATCAATTTCCAAAATTATCATTTGAAATTACAGTATTAATATTTATTTTTCTGCAAATTATAATATTAAAATATTTTAATTATAATAATGATTATATAATTAGTTTTATTGCTGTATTTGTTTTAGTCAGCTTGAAATTAGTTCCTCAAATAATTTATGTATTTTCCTTGTTCAACAAAATAAGAAAATCACAAGTGCCAACAAAAATATTTCTAGACGAATATTTGAAAATTGGAAATAAGATAAGTCTTAATAATGAAAATATTGATTTCAAAAAAGCAATTGAATTAATGGGTATAAGTTTTAAGCATGAAAATTCAGACTTTTTATTTGAAAATATTAATTTACAAATAAACTTTGGTGAAAAGATAGGAATATTAGGAAAGAGTGGAACTGGAAAAACGTCTCTCATTAACATGATATGTGGTTTTTTAAAGCCACATAGTGGAAAAATTTTAATAGATGGAAATGAATTAAAAAGAGAAAATTATTTATCTTGGCAGAAAAATATTTCCTTGGTAGAGCAAAATGTTTATCTTTTTAATGATACGATAAAAAATAATATAGTTTTAAGTGATGCTAATGAAAAAATTGATAATGATAGACTCGACGAAAGTATTAAAAAAGCTCAGTTAACAGAATTAATAAATAAAGTTTCGAATGGGCTAGAAACTATAATAAATCAAAATTCTAGCAATATTTCTGGTGGGGAAAGACAAAGAATAGGAATTGCTAGGGCTTTTTATAGAAATAGTAAGTTAATAATTCTTGATGAACCTACCTCAAGCCTAGATGAAGAAAATTCCAATAAAATATTAAAATTGTTACAAAATATTGATGATAAAACGATTATAATAATATCACATGAGCAAGATATTTTGAAAATTTGTAATTCAAACTATTCACTTAAAGATAAAAAAATTAATAAAATTTTTTAATCTAATCACAATATAATTATAATTAATTGGTAAATATTAAGCCATATTAAAGTTAAAATATATATATAGTTTTCTAAAAATTTTTTTCAGTGCATAAATCAAGCCAATTGAGCTATTAGTACTGGTCAGCTGCACGCATTACTGCGCTTCCACATCCAGCCTATCAACGTGGTGG
>JGI20156J14371_10000630_pt1 | contig 30264 bp, 26 predicted proteins | sample COG_06_FD_14371 | JGI IMG/M metagenome (IMG submission 14371)
AGTCTGTTTGATCCCTCAAGTACAGTATTTATTCTATTGATCTTTCTCGTCTACCTTTTCTATTCAAACACATTAAACCGCAGGTATTTACTCCTGTTTTTCGGTCTCATTTTTCCGTATTTATTGGTTTGGATTTATTATTTCTGGAAAGGAGAGGGTCAGGAATTTTGGTTGCAAACTTCTCGGAACATCTTCTCAGTTAATTCTGAGTATCTAATTCCTCTTGATCAACTTACCACATTGATAATCCTTCCACTACTGATTGCATTTATTTCTGCAATTCAAACTATCACAGGAGCGAGCTTAACTGTGCATCAAATCGTTACACAAAAAACACTTTTATTACTGGGGTTATTTGCTATCGGGGCAGTCTTTTTAAACAAACAAATTAGCGCTAATTCATTAATTTATCTGACACCAACCATAGCCTTCTTTATTTCTCAATTCTTACTGACAAGAGAAAGAAAGTGGTTATCTGAAGCTGTATTTATAGTACTATTGATATGGAGTTTAGGCTTTTTACTTCTGCCTTTGCTTGCTCCGTCTTTGTTGCCAATAAGCTATGGGTTACTGCGATAATATTATTTGGCAATTTTGTCTACCCTTCTTTGGTGTCTACCACCTTCAAAATCTGTTTTCAAGAAAGTACTGACCATTTGCTCAGCCAAATCATAGTCAACAAACCTTGCAGGTATACAAACAACATTTGCGTCATTATGTAACCTTCCCAATTCTGCCAAATCATTATTCCAAACCAATGCAGCTCTTACGTTAGCATGCTTATTAGCGGTCATACAAACTCCATTTCCACTACCACAAACAGCAACTCCAAAATCAAACTCACCAGACTCTAATCCATTCGCTATCGGATGAACATAATCTGGATAATCAACAGATTCTTCGGAGTGAGGCCCAAAATCCTTTACCTCGTAGCCTTGGCTTTTTAATGATTGAACGAGTTTTTCCTTGTATTCAAAGCCGGCATGATCTCCACCTATTCCAATTTTTTTCATCTATATGGTATTTGAATGTATGTTTTTAACGTTCCTCTTCTTCTGCTTTTTCTTGTTTTCGAACCACACGCCTTGATATCTTGATACTAATCTCATATAAGACGACCAATGGTAAAGATATTAGGATTTGGCTATAAACATCAGGAGGAGTGATCACTGCTGACAAAATCAAAATCACTACGATTCCATGTTTTCTATACCGCTTCATTAATTCAGGAGTGACAAGTCCAGCCTTTGAAAGAAAATAGGTGACAACGGGTAGTTGAAACATAAATGCACAGGCAAGCACCAGCATTGACAATGTTTTTACTAAAGAGATTATATCAATATTATTCTGAATAGTAACGTCAAGTGTATATGTAGATAAAAATTGAAACGAAACAGGAGTTACAATGAAATAGCCAAACAACACTCCGCTCATGAACAAAAATGAAACAGCAACAACAGCTCCTCTAGAAGCTCCTTTTTCTTTCTTATGCAGACCAGGAGATACAAACCTCCATATTTCCCAAAAGGTGTAAGGAAAAGCCATAATAATACCAATCACAAGTGAAGAGGTGATGTGCATCATAAACTGCCCAGTCATCTCACGGTTTTGCATGTCAATTGGTAAATCCCCGAGACAAAGTATATCAGATCCAATGAGTTCACCGAATTTACACATCATCCTATATGTCCAGAAATCACCTTTTGTAGGGCCTAATATTAGCGTCCCCCATACAAAGTCTTTGGCCAAAAAAGCAACTATTGCAAATATTATAATTGCAGCCGCTGACCGAATCAAATGCCATCTCAATTCTTCAAGATGATCAAGAAAAGACATTTCCTGTCCTTCTTCTATGTCTGTTGTCTGATCTAACAATTTTTAGAAATGAAATAATGGATAATTGGCCATCCAATTATGAATTTCTCCTTTAATTGATAACAACTTACTATCGTTTTCATGGTTCATCAATACTTCATCAATTAAACCAACAATTCGTGTCATATCTCCTTCATTCAATCCCCTAGTCGTAATTGCAGAAGTTCCTACCCTCATACCAGAAGTTACGAAAGGGGATTTATCATCAAAGGGCACCATGTTTTTATTGATGGTAATGTCTGCTTTTCCCAAAGCAGCTTCTGCTAATTTCCCTGTCAATCCTTTGGACCTCAGGTCAATTAACATCATATGATTGTCTGTGCCGTCTGAGATAATCTTATACCCTTTTGAAACAAATTCCAACGCCATGGCAGTAGCATTTTTCTTCACTTGAACGATGTAATTCAAATAATCGTCAGTCATGGCCTCACCAAATGCAATTGCCTTTGCTGCAATCACATGTTCAAGTGGGCCACCTTGCGTACCTGGAAAAACACCAGAGTCCAATATAGACGACATCATTCTTGTCTTTCCTTTGGGTGTTTTTGTCCCCCAAGGATTTTCAAAATCTTCTCCCATCATTATCAATCCTCCCCGTGGACCTCTTAATGTCTTATGAGTAGTTGTTGTAACTACATGACAGTGGTCAAGCGNATCGTTTAACAATCCTTTAGCAATCAAACCTGAGGGATGAGATATATCTGCTAATAGAATTGCACCAACACTATCTGCTATTTCTCTTAATCTTTCATAATCCCAATCTCGGCTATAAGCTGATGCCCCACAAATTATCATTTGTGGTTTTTCCCTTTGTGCAAGGACTTCAACAGCATCCCAACTTATAAGGCCGGTTGCTTCTTCAACTCCATAAAATGTCGGTTGGTACAATTTACCTGAAAAGTTAACCGTTGAGCCGTGCGTCAAATGCCCTCCATGAGATAAATCGAATCCAAGAATTTTGTCTCCAGGCTTAAGGCAGGCTAGCATGACAGCAGCATTTGCTTGAGCTCCAGAATGAGGTTGAACATTTGCCCAAGCTGCATCAAACAATTCCTTAGAGCGATCAATCGCCAATTGTTCAATAACATCTACCACTTCGCAACCGCCATAATACCTTTTGCCTGGAAGGCCTTCAGCATATTTATTGGTTAGAACAGAGCCCATTGCATCCATTACAGGTTGTGAGACAAAATTTTCAGAGGCAATTAATTCGATTCCTCTTTCCTGACGATTTTTTTCTTGTTGAATTAGGTCAAAGACTTGCTGGTCGTGCTGCATTCTAGCTCTTTTTAAAAATGAAGACCAAAAATACATGATGGGTAGTTAATAACCAATAAGACATTTATGGTTAGTATTATCAAAAAAAGAGAGGGCCAATTTTCTATTTACCATTCAGAATCATTGCTGATTCTGGAACAATTCCTTTTTTGGTAAGGATATTAATTAATGAAGAAATCACTTGTGATTGAGTAAATGGTTTGCCGATATAACCATCCATCTTATATTCAATTACTTTATCTTTTACCTCTTCGAAAGCAAATGTTGTATATGCAATAATTGGGGTTGGTTTTTCAAGGTACCTAAAGTTACTTTTCAACATCTTGCAGGTTTCAAAACCATCCATCACTGGCATTTGCAAATCCATCAACACGAGGTCAATGTTTTCCTTCTCAAAACAGGCAATTCCTTGTTGACCGGTTAAAGCCTTAAAGGTTGTGGCTCCAAAACGTTTCAAAGTTTTGTCTGCAACTATTAAATTTATGGCATTATCATCTACAACTAAAATATTTATTCCCTCAAGAACTTTACTATAGGGGTTGTTAACAACGTGCTTTGGCACGTAGTTCTCGATCAATTCTTCAAATTCTTTGATCTCGTTATTCTCGAAATAGTACGACTTTGCTGCCATAATTAGATGAACCCTTAGTAAATGTTAATGATTTCAAAAGGCAAAGGTCACCCTAAAAGGCTTGTTATTTTCAAAACTTTTATAAATTTAACCCGAATTACAACAAAAAACGATTGTGTTCAAACTCGTAATCTCACCTAAAAACAGTTTTCTCTACCTAAATAAAATTATTTGGGGTAGCATTATATTAAGTCTTTTTTTTTGTTTTTTCCTTTTCCCACCAACCTATAACAAACGCCCTGAAAAAAAATCAACTATTTTCTTCTCAAATGGGTGACCTTTGCCTTTTGAAATCATTAACCTATTGAGAATATGGTGGAAGACACACGTATTCTCCGGCTGAAAAGAGGCGATCAAGAAGCGTTAGCTGAAATTTACTCGGAGTATAGAGAAGGTTTTTTACACTGGATTACAAACACTCACCAGTGCACTAGAGATGAAGCGGTAGAAATATTTCAACACTCAATTCTCACCTTTTACGAAAACGTTGTAGAAGGATCATTTGAAGGACTTAAAACTGCAGGAATAAAAACCTACATCTATTCTATAGGAAAAAATAAATTACTGGGAGACTATAGAAAAAACATGAGGATTAGTTCAACAGAATCCGTTGATGCTGAAGAAAATTCAGAAATAGTGGTTGATGTAGAACACATTAAATCTCAGAAACTTGAAACCATTAAAAAAGCAATTCAAGATTTAGGAGATCCCTGCAAGAAATTATTAGAACTGTTTTATTTCAACAATTTGTCTAACGATGAAATTGCTGAAATAATGGATTATAAAAATGGAAACACGGTAAAGAATTTAAAATACAAGTGTATCCAAAGAATTAAAAAAGCTATAGAAGCTTAATAAATAAACAATGGAAGACAATCTTCAGTTAATGGATAACTATCTACAAGGCAATCTTGATAAAGAAGGCCTTAAGTCGTTTGATAATAAATTGAAACAAGAGCCTACATTTGAATCAGAGTTTCGTGACATGAGAGCTATTCAAGTTGGTGCGAAGGCGAGTGCAAGACTTAGCACTCTTGCTAATCTCGAAAGTCTTGAAAGTTCTATTAAAGAAAGAGAAACAATTAAAATTAAATACACTATGAAAAAGCTTGTAACGGTGGCAGCGAGCTTAATCTTAATCGCAACTGTAGGTTATTTTACAGTCTTCAATAAGACTAGTATAACATCAGGGCCAAATATCTATAACGAATTTTACACATCATATAATAACTATGAGTCAACAACCGAAAGGGGTGGAGATGCCGCTGTTCTTCTGACTCTAAAGGATAAGGCATACTCTGCCTATGATTCAAAAGACTTCATACAGTCCGCAGCATTATTCTCTGAACTTTTAAAAACAGACAAAACTGCGGCTAATTATTTCTATGCTGGTATTTCAAATATCGAAATTGGTGACCATACATCAGCAACTACAAATTTGAACAGCGTAACTAACAATTACGAAGACCTCATTGCTCAAAGTCAATGGTATTTAGCCTTGAACTTATTAAAGGAAAACTCAGAAACCAGTAAAGATGAAGCAATGGCCTCATTGGTTGATTTAGCATTAGGAGAATCATCTTTCAAGTTAGATGCCGAAAAGGTATTGGTAAAAATGGGCCTCTCGTTGACTAATGATAGCGACGCTGTTATTATCGTAGTTCATGAAAGACCGAAAGAAGATGAAGGTGCTCCTGACGGTAGGGAAATGGATTCTAGAGGTCAAAGAAGGTTTCAGTGGGGTCAAGTTGTAACCCCTGATGGAAGTCGCTATAAATTCTTTAATGATAATCCTATCAGCGGATTATATAGTGGAGATACAGTGCGAATTCTAGTGTTAAGACAACCAACAGGTAAAAAAGCTTTGGGCTGGGCCTATATTCTTTAATATTAAACAGAATACATAAATACGAATTCCATACACATACACATACACACACATCAAGAAATGGGCCTAATTGGCCCTTTTCTTTTTTATAGCCATCCAAGAGGCCGCTAGTAGGAACACTATTAATACATACACCCAATAACTTTGACCATTAGAGGAGAGGTTAATGTCGTCCCCTAGCATTACAAAAGAAGACCAATAGTAGGGGTGACTTGAATACCTATCTGCATTTAACAAATACGTTTTCTTGGAATTTATCAGGGCAGTACTTACCCTCTGTTTCTTGTTTATCCCTTTATAAAAATCAACCATTAATTTAGCAGATGAGCCGTCATCCACCTTCCAAAGGCTCATAACAATCGACTCCGTGCCTGTAAGGGCAAACCCACGTGCAATACTAAAGGTGCCTTCGCCCTCATTTATTTCACCCACACCACTTTCACAAGCACTTAATACTACCAGTCTAGAATTCATGTTGGCTAAATAGATGTCTTTGGTTTGCAAAACATTATCCCTTCCATTAAAAATCAATCTCGAGTTATAACGGTCCGTACTATCCGATATGCCATGAATCGCTAAATGAATGATATCATAATCTTTTACAGAAGACAGAAAATTCGATTTTGATCCCGCTGCTCCCACATAATAATTACCTTTTATATTTTCCCTCAAAAAATTAATCTCTTCAATTGCTCCAGGCAAAGCACCCAGTGGCGACCTACTTTCTACGGCAGTTTCTCCCGAATATCCGAAGCCTATCATTTTATTGTTGGCTCTTTTCTTGACACTATTTATATTGATTAAATCGGTCCTTAAACTATACGATATTTCGAATTCCTTAATCAGGAAATCAGCATCAAAATAGCTCTTGGCATTTTCAGATTTTAACAATACCTCGAAGGGTAATTTTGACAAGTAGTCATCTGGAACAATTACCAAACGAGATTTCTGGCCTTTCAAATCCAATAAAACCTTTCCAAGTAATTTATCTTGCATACTATACGCATCCGCTCTAAATTTTTCAAAAGACTCTCTATTGCTACTAAAAGAAGGTTTATTTGAAATTTCCTCTAAAAGAGATTTAAATTCCGTTTTAAATTGGTCGTCACTCTCTGTCTTATAAAGTTTTATGTTGTCATCAAAAAAAGCCAGATAATGAATAGCGTTTTCAAAGACAAAATATTCTACAACTGCCGTTTTATTGTGCTTTTCAAAATACTCTTGTGGCTGAAAAATGCCGCTGTTTTCTCCCTCTAAAGTGTCACTAAAAACCATTTCTTTCAGGCTAGTCAGGTTTGCGTTAACCGACATTCGTTCCGAGTTGATAATTCTAATAGAATCACTCGTAGCAAGGTCTGCCGTTTGACGATAAAAGGCTTCATCAAGAGAATCAAGCTTATTTAATAACAAATAATATTCTTCTTTGACCTCTCTAGAAATGTCTGCGTTCCTCACTAATTCATATTCTCCTGATTGCTCCAAAAACAGTACAGCCTTGCTCCTGTTCATAAGCTGGGACACATTATTGGCATATTTAAACCTTTCTTGCTCAACACTGCTTTGACTATATAGGATATAGTTTGCCTCAATTGCCGTTGCGTACATGTCTTTAAAATCCTCAGATAAAAATAATTTGCCTTCCGATGCTTCATAAGATTCTCTATTTTGGATCAAGATCGAATGAACAAAATCGGCATACTCCAAAATTGCCTTAAGCAATTTTATGTCAGATGACAATTCGTATACCTCCATGAATTCTAGAAGTTTTCGTTTGACAACTAATAACTGTTCATAGGTTAAATCTATTTTCTTCGCAGAGGGCAATTCTATTACGTCTTCATAATAATCCGGAATGGCACTTCTCATAGCAGAATCGTAGAATGCCAATGCATTTTCATGCTCATCCACAAACGCCATATAAAGACCCAGTGATCTGTATCTTGCTACATTATTTGGATGTAATTTCCCATGAAGTTTTTGGTTCTCTCTAAGTGATTGGAATAGCAACTTTTCACCTTCATCAAATTTCCCTTCTCGATAATAATTGAGCCCTAGATTCATTACAACTGACCAATAATCTTCGTTAATCAAATTGTCTTCCTCCATTATGTTAATTATTCTAATTAATTGATTTGAGGCATTTGAAAAATCATTCAGGTATTGGAGGCCGATAGCAGAAAGGTTCAGGGAGGCAATAAGTCTATCCTGACGGTCTATTTCTTTTTCAGAATAAAAATTCAACAATTCCTCACTTATTAACACTGTATTCTTATAATCCGATGCTTCATAATATGCTGCTCCTATGTTAAATTGAGCTTCAAGCACATTCTCAATTGTTCTAACATCTTCATCATCTACATTGTCCAATGCAATTTTATACGCTTCTTGGCCATAAGCAATGGCACTTTGATAATCGCCAATATTTCTATATGTCAAAGAATAGTCGGCAAATAGTTCATACTCAATCAATGTATCATTCGCCCTGCGTATGTCAAGGTATTTAATGGCCGAATCATAATTAATTCCAGTTCGGCTATACGCGTAATAATTATAGCTTAAAATCCTGTTCTCTAAACTTTTCTCATAATGACCACTTTGATTATATGTACTATAAGCAGAGTCTAAAAAAGAGATTGTGAGCTCATAGTTAGCTTTAAAAAAAGCCTTAATTGCCAAATTGGAGTATGTCTTGGAAAGGAGCATGTGATTCTCGGGCAGGTGAGTTTTCGCGAGCCGAATTCCCTCTCTAAACGACACATTCGAAAGGCTATCTTCACCATCTCTTCGATAATAGTAACCAAGTCTATCAAAAGAGTAAACAACACCCTCCCAATTCTGTTCTTGTAAATAAGCACCTAGCTCTTCCGTGTACAGAGCAACACCTTGTTTAAATCTATCAGCTCCTTTTAATGATTCCGCTGCTTCAGCTACTCGATCATCAAAAGTATAGGCTGTTTTAACAAATGATTGTGTAACAATGGGAATTGTGGGTTCGCTTTTATTTTCACAAGCGGAAAAGCCAAATGTGATAGCACAAACAAGCAGAGCAATATTCTTAAAAGCCTTGTTTTGAGGCATTTGAGTTAAATTAATTTAGGATCAGGTGAATAATGAGAGAAATTACCAATTAAGGCGTCAACTTCCAAAAAAGTACATGGTTCATAATCCAAATATAGATACAGACTATTACAGAAATCAGTCATGAATCTGCGATATCTCAGCAATTACGTTTGGAAGATCGCCAATGAACTAAGGGTTTAGTAGCGCCACAAGCGTTACTTAAGCGACCTTATTCTCGTAGTTACTACATACGTGGCATACCAAAATCAATGAATCATGACACTACGATACACTTTTCTCTGCGTTCTATCAGTTTTTGTTTTTAAAACAAGAGCCCAAAATCCATACGGTTTTGAACTCAATAATGGGTCCAAAACTGTCGAAATTTCTTTCCGGAAAGAAAGCAATCTTTTGATAATCCCTATTAAAATCAATGGCAACGGCCCTTTTGATTTTATCTTTGATACAGGTTCAGAATCTGGATTAATCTTTGAAAAAAGCATTATACCAGGTTATAATTTAGATGATGCTCGTAAAATTCCCGTTTATGCAAAGGCTGGTGTAAAACTAACTGAGCTTATTGTTGCTAATAATTTAGTGGTAACGCTCAATGGCGCAATTGGCATCAACCAAACGATGCTAGTTTTACAAGAAGATATTATGGGCGTTCATAATGTCATTGGAAGTAATATTTATGGCGTCCTAGGCTCTGAATTGTTTAATCGATTTGTTGTTGAAATAGACTACGTCGAAAAAATTATTAAACTTCACGATCCAATTTCATTTAAGAAGCCACGTAACTATAAAGCTGTAAAAATAGAAGTCAATAATTTCCGACCATATGTAACAGTTAAGCTTGGTCAAAAAGGGACCAAACAATTTAAAGCGAAATTATTGGTGGACTCTGGTGCAAGTAGTGCGATGTTTTTGGATGAAGCCAACAACGACAATATTCCACTACCTAAAAGAACAATAGAAATCTCATTAGGAACAGGCATCGCTGGTGTTATTGAAGGTAAAATCGGCAGGGTTCAAAAAATGAAAATCGGGGGCTATCGATTTTCAAACGTAACAACCTCTTACCCCACCGATTGGAGCATTGGTTCTGATAACAAAAGAATAATAGATAAATCAAAAATTCGGCATGGGACTTTGGGCGCAGATCTATTAAGTCGGTTTGATGTAATATTCGATTATTCTAAAAGTACCATGTACCTCAAAAAGAATGAAAATTTCAGTAATGATTTTATTTTCAATACTGTAGGCCTAAATGTAATGGCGATGGGACTCGATTTAAATAATTACGTGGTTTCCGATATTATTTTAGACTCACAAGCCCACAAAGCTGGGATTTTGGTAGGTGATGAAATAATCTCCTTAAATGGTAAGCCAGCATTCTTTTACTCCCTTCACGATGTTAATAACATGCTTCGAGATAAACCTGGTACATTGCTTACCTTGATCATTCGAAGAGACAAAGAGCTGATCAAAAAGACCATAAGACAAAAAAGAGTGCTATAAAAAAAGCCCGCTAAAATTAACGGGCTTTTAAGTTTCATTCAGGTTGGATTAATCCTTGTCATTATCCAAGGACTTATTAATTCTTTCAACAGCATCTTGAAGGTGATACTTAGACATTTTATCAGAAGTACGTGGAATTGCCGCTTGAATGCTTCTCTTCAATGTATTCATCTCTGCTCTAACAACTGGACGAATATCCGATTGGCTAGCATCAATTCCTGGTCCGAAGAAACGTCTAAATGCAGCTGGTACAGCTGGCATTTCTTCGTTTAACAACAAGTCCAATCTTTCGATGTGCGCTCTTTGTAGGTTTCTTCTGTATGTTTCAATAGTGCTACCTCGTCGAAGCTCGGTCCAGATACCATTTCTTACATCTCCAAAAAGCTCAATCATGCCATATGCATCGGCAGATCCATTAAGCGTTTCGTTTTCAATAACTCTGCCTAGTTTTCTCCATTCTAATAAAGAATTTAGAGTTCTAGTTTGCATAGACCTCATGGACTCAACAGCGCCAACATCCTGCAATCGATCCAATATTTCCTTATCAAGGATCCATGTTGGTGTATTGAATAGGTTGTCGTTTATAAACTGAACGGCCTCTTTTTGCTTGGCTTTAGGTGCAAATGAATAAACAACTCCTTCTTGATCAGAGCTTTTATAATCCTCTTTGACTCCACCTACATAGCGACCTACATGGCCCATATACCTATTGAACTGAGATTGTACTTCGCCATACATTTCTGCTAACTCTGAATAATCCGAGCCAGGCACATAAGTCCAATCTTTCAAGTTTGTCATGATTACTTTCAAGTTTTTGATACCATACATACTCGCTTTCATGGCATCGTCTCCTAAATCTTCACTTTGAGCCGTGTAATCATTAGAATTACCTTGTCTACCGTAGCGATACAATGGATCTCCATTTTTGTCATCAATCCACTTTCTAAGTGTTGGCAATTCTTCCTCTGCAGAATTAGCATCCAAGATTGGTCTATAACCCCAGGCAATTGAATATTTGTCATATTCCCCAACATCTGGCATCAAGGCAACTCCTTTATCTTCTGGCTGCGCGATGTAATTAAATCTCGCATAATCCATGATCGATGGTGCCGTTCCCATTTTTTGTGTAAATGATGCTGACCTTAAAGAATCTACTGGATAAGCGTTACTTGATCCAAAGTTATGTGGCAAACCTAACGTATGTCCAACTTCGTGAGAAGAGACAAAACGAATCAAACGAGACATTACTTCATCGTCAAATTCGGGCATCTGGGCTTGAGGGTTGATAGCTGCAGTTTGCACAAAGAACCACCTTCTCAATAAGGTCATTACATTATGGTACCAGTTAATATCAGACTCTAAAATTTCACCTGATCGTGGATCACTTACGTGTGGTCCATTTGCATTTGGAATTGGAGAAGCTAAATACCTCACCGTAGAATACCTTACATCTTCAGGACTCCAATCTGGATCTTCCTCAATACTTGGAGCCTCTTTAGCTATGATAGCGTCTTTGAAACCCGCCGCTTCAAAAGCAACCTGCCAATCCTCAATACCATCCATAATGGCTTTAACCCACTGTTTTGGCGTTGCACGATCAACGTAATACACGATTTGTTTTTTTGGAACAACCAGCTCTCCTCTTCGGAACTTAGCTTCGTCTTCCTCTCTAACTTCTAGTCTCCACCTATCTAAATACCTAACTGTTTTAGACTGTTGCGCATCGAGCCCATAATCCGTTGTTCCTCTTGCAAACCAACCCACTCTTCTGTCAGCCAATCTTCTTTGCATAGGCTCAGCAGGAAGCAAAATCATTGAGTTACTCATTTCAACAGTAATTGAACCGTCTGCCTGGTTAGATGGAGGTGCTGAAGCAGCATAGGTTTTTACATGCCTTAATTCAATATTCATTGGATAAGCACTCACACGTGAGACATAAGAACGCTCAGCATCTAATCTTGTCACTCTGTATTGGGTCCTGCTCCTCGCAGGAAGTCCAAGTGGCTTAATGTCTTTCGTCATTAAAGCTGTTGCTTCGATGACCACTCCGGCTGAATCTTTAGATAAAGATTTAATGGGGAATGAAGCCAAAATAGGTGCAAAGTTTGAATTCTCAACAGCTTCACTAATTGGCAATGAATCAGCTGCAGTTATTGTATGGGATATAATTCTTAATAGAATCTTCTTGTCTACCTTGTCCCATCTTAATACTTGCGTATTCGTTTTTCCTCCACCAAAACCAATTCCACTTGCAGTTTTAGCAATTCTGGTCACCATTAACATTTCTCTTCCAATTAATGAATCCGAGATCTCAAAGAAATACTTGTCATCTATTTTATGCACAGAAAACAGCCCTTCGTCTGTCACAGCCTCTTTCGTGATTACTTTATCATAGGCTTGCATTGCTCCCTTTTTCGGAGGCGTTGGCTTTTTAACTGGCTCAACTGTTTCTTCTTTTTTCTTCTTGTTCTTTCTTCTTTGCGCTGAACTATACTCGGTAAATGAAACGAGTAAAATAAATGTCAAAAAAACGGTCAGGAGTTTTCTCCCAAAATTGCTTATACTAACTTTCATTTGGATCTATATTAATTATGATGTCTAATTTTACTTTTTATTGGAAGTCAAACATAAGCAAAATGGTCGATTAATCTTTCATCAATTATATAAACGAAAAATGAAAAAGATTGTCATTATTGGAGGGGGATTGGCTGGTCTAATCAATGCTATTTTACTTTCCAGAAAAGGCCTTAAAGTCCAGCTCTATGAGAAAAAGGTTTTTCCATTTCATAAAGTTTGTGGTGAGTATGTCTCTAATGAAGTATTAGACTTTCTTACAAGAGAAGGTCTTTTACCTAATAATCTTACCTTACCTGTAATCAATAAATTTCAATTGACGTCGATTAAAGGAAACGCCATAGCTACTTCATTAGCACTTGGTGGTTTTGGTGTTAGCCGCTATTTACTCGATGATTTTCTTAAAAATTCTGCAATAGAAGCGGGAGCCAACATCACGGAAGGCATTGCTGTTTCAAATGTGAGCTTTAATAGTAATAGTAGAGTTTATGATTATTCACTTTCAAATGGAGAAAAGCACCAGGCTGAATTATTAATTGGCGCTTATGGAAAAAAATGCCGGATTGATAATCAGCTGAAACGAGCATTCACTCTAAGGCCAAGTTCATTTATTGGTGTTAAGTACCACATTAAAACAGAAGCGCCATTAGACACCGTCTCCTTACATAATTTCCCTAAAGGCTATTGTGGTTTGAGCCCTATTGAAGATGGAAAATTTAACTTGTGCTATTTGGGTAACAGTGCGCTTCTTAAAAAAAGCGGCAGTCTTGCCGCTTATGAAGACCTGTACGTAAAGCAAAACCCCTTCCTTAAGGACATTTTTAATCAATCTGAATTTATTTTTGATAAACCAGAGGTTATCAATGCCTTTTCATTCAATCCTAAAAAACCAGTTGAAGACCACCTATTCATGTCCGGAGATGCGGCAGGTTTAATCACTCCCTTGTGTGGAAATGGAATGGCATTGGCAATTCATTCTGCCTACCTCCTTTCACAAATCATAATTAAAAATGTGAAGAATGAAAAGATCAATAATTTTCAAATAGAAAAAGAGTACTGTCAAACTTGGGAAAAACATTTCCGAAAACGGCTTTGGTACGGAAGAAAAGTGCAAACTCTTTTTGGCTCTGCAATCACTTCTGAAATAGCAGTTGGAATGATAAAGACAGTCCCAAAATTCGGGGAACTATTGATCAGACTTTCTCATGGCAAGCCGTTCTAATACTGCCCTGCGACGGACAAAATATTGGTCGAGTTCAAGAAGACATATAAGAAGAAGCCTCCCAAAAAAGTAGCAGAAACAAAATTCAACCGCATAGAATTGGTATAGTTAGCATTCACAATCGAATTCGTGACTCGCCAATACCACCAAATAAAGTACAAGAGGATTGGAGTCATGGCAATTAGAAATATCAAGTTGTAGCTCGAGTTGTATTTCTGATCAAAATAAAAGTAAAACAAGGTCATGGCTAGCCCAAAAAATGCCCCAGTAAAGTAGAAGGTTCCCCTAATACCAAGTTTAGCGCTCATTGTTATTTCTCCTCTTTTACCGTCTTCTTCGTGTTGATAAATTTGAGTCATTGGATAAGCACCATAAAGCACTAAAGAGGATAAAAATGCTGGGTAAAGCACATTGGGTTTAAAAATAAATGTCAACGGAAAATCATTCAATCCCATGTATACCGCCCAATAAACCAACATGCCCTGAAAAAAGCCTATTAATACCCAGCTTCCAAAAGTGTATTTTTTAATTCTAATTATAGGGTGGCTGTATGCCCGTGAAATTCCAATATATACAAGCGCAAGGACAGCAAATTTCCAGTTCACAAAAACAACTGAAAGTGCTAATGCCAATACATCCAAAAGAGTGGCCAAATAATAAAGTCCACTTTCAACCGGAGGAGGGTTCTTAAGTCCACCAATACTGCCTTCATCCTTATCAAAATAACTATTGAAAGCGTTGCTAGCCGGATAAACCAAAAAGTGCATGATTATGAAAATCCACATTAAGCCTCCTTCTGATAAATTTGGGCTTTGAGAAACCGCAAATACAAAAACAGGTAAAAGGAAATACGAGAATGGGATCCTTAAATGTAAAAGGCTGGATTTCGAAAACATTTATATTGTTTATCATGAATTTACACTAAAAAAAGAATAATATCGTAAGTGAGTCCATCAATACATGCAATTGGAACAGCTGTTCCCGAAAATGCCATTATGCAAACGAACATTGCAGCGTTCATGTCTATCGCGCATGGCCTTGATGAACAGGAAGTTCGCCACCTAAACGTACTTTATAGGGCCACCGGCATCCGAAAAAGACATTCTGTTGTTCATGATTATTCGACAACAAACCGTGATGAATGGGAGTTTTATCCAAACACAAAAGACCTTAAGCCTTTTCCGAGTACAGTAGAAAGAGGCGATATCTATCAAAAAAATGCAATCGTACTTTCAAGGCGTGCGGCCAAAGATTGTTTTAGTCAATGCAATATTAAACCTGACTCTGTAACACATTTAATTACTGTTTCTTGTACCGGAATGTATGCCCCTGGTTTGGACATTGATCTGGTAAATGAACTAGGGCTAAATAAATCAGTAGATCGCTGTTCAATTAATTTTATGGGTTGTTATGCCGCGATCACTGCGCTGAAACAAGCTACTGCCATTTGTAAATCTGATAGTGCTGCTAACGTGCTCGTGGTCTGTGTTGAGCTTTGCACGTTGCACTTTCAAAACAACAAAACGGACGAGAACCTGCTTGCAAATGCTTTGTTCGGTGATGGTGCCGCAGCACTGATTCTAAGTAATGACAAAAAAGAAACTGGAATTTCACTAGCACCAATCCAATTCCATTGTGGTCTACTACCTGAAGGAGATAAAGAGATGGCCTGGCAAATAGGTAATCATGGGTTTCAAATGAAGCTTTCTAGTTATGTACCTGACCTAATAGGTAAAGGTATCAGTGACTTGATCGAGAAGTTGACTAAAAATTTATCTTCGTCTCCTACTCATTACGCTTTCCATCCCGGTGGAAAAAGGATCCTTGAAGTCATTGAAAAAGAATTAGGCATATCAAAGGCACAAAATTTTGTCGCTTATGATGTATTAAAAAACTATGGTAACATGTCTTCTCCGACCGTGCTTTTTGTAATAAAACACTTAATGGACACCCTCACTGAAGAAAATAAAGACGAATCCATATTATCTTTAGCTTTTGGTCCAGGGCTTACACTTGAGTCAATGATTTTAAAAATATCCTAGATTAATGTTCAAGAACCGGTCATACGAAGAAGAGATAATGGATGACCTTGATGCGTCTGGTCCAATTATTCCACAGACACTTAAAGAATTAGAAATCATTAATCAGCGGCTAGGGGGTAACTATGTTACGACCAATGGCCTTGATCAATTAATGCCAGAAAGTCCAACTAAAAAACTCAAGATCGCAGATTTAGGTTGTGGCGGTGGAGACATATTAATGCTCGTTGCTAAATGGGCAAAAAAAAGAGGTTATGATGTTGAATTAGTTGGCTTTGATGCTAATCCTCACATCATTGACTATGCAAAAGAAAACTGTAAGGAATTCTCTGAAATCACTTTTGCTGTTCAAGACATCTTCTCCGAAGAATTCAAAAATCAAAAATTCGATGTGATCTTGTGTACGCTTTTTACACATCATTTTCATGAAGATGACTTGATTCGGATATTTAAACAGTTCAAAAAGCAATCTATTCTCGGAGTTATAATCAATGACTTACACAGGCACTGGTTGGCTTATTATTCAATCAAGTTACTAACAACCCTCTTTTCAAAATCTGAAATGGTCAAAAATGATGGCCCCTTATCTGTCAAAAGGGCTTTCAAAAAAGTGGAGCTCGAGCAAATAATGATGAGCGCAGCTATAAGTTCTTTTAAATTGAAGTGGATGTGGGCCTTTCGCTGGCAATTGATTTTTTAGGAATTTATCCAATTGATTTTGTCATCAATTGATCCCCTTCTGCCATTGAGCTTAAGTCCACCTGTCGGGATCCCTAAATACAGAAAGCCCATAAGCTGGCATTCTTCTCCTAATCCAAAAAATGGCTTGGCCTCTTCATAAAAAGTAACTCCACCAGTGCCCCAATAACAACCAATATCATAAGCTGTTGCTGTCAAATACATGTTTTGAACAGCCATTGCTACAGCAGAAATTTCCTCCATCTCAGGAATTGAAGCTTTTGGATCTCGTTTCATTCCAATTGAAATAATGTGAGAACAAAGCAGCGGTTTCTTCAATAGTTTCTCATACTTAGCTTCGTCAAACGCACCTTCTTTGGTCGTCTTTTCTTTATAAAGTCGCGCTTGAAATTCTGCCAATTTTATAATGCCCTTTCCTTTATAAACATTAAACCTCCAAGGTTCAGTAAAACGATGCGTCGGTGCCCAATTGGCGTTTTCTAGCATTTGTTTAACAATGCTGTCATCCACTACCTCGCCCGTGTACATCTTTGGATATATGGACCTTCTTTCGGCAATCAGCCTATTTAATTCTTCTTGATTGAAACTACTCATTGCATATAATGGAGTTTTAAATTGATGCCAAAATAGAAATTCGTCTCAGGTGCAGGTTGAAAATAACGCCTGCCAAAAGCGTTCAAATCATTTCCAAGGCTATAACTGGCATTCGTTAGGTTATTCACACCAAAAAAGATTTCGTACTGCTTTTTGTAATTAAAACTAAGTCTTGTATTCACAAGGTGATACGCATCTGAATAAAATGAGTTGGCATCATTTAATGGAATTGGATCAACATAATGATACGTCAAATTAAGTGTGAGCCAAGTTAAAAATGTAATGTCGAGGGTTGAATTAAGGGTATTCAATGCTGTTCCTGGCAATGCATTTCCAGAGAAATCGTTTTCTCGTTTGACATACTCTTTAAATTCAAAATCATGCAGCGTGTATGAGACTCCAGCATTAACACGATTGATTAACCCCTCAGAACTACTGTAGAGTTCCGATTTCAATTGTAGTTCAATTCCTTTTTGGTCTGTCTTTCCAGCATTTTCAAAAAGTAAAACGCCATCTTGATTTGGATTTGAAACAATGGTTTCATCTAAGTTGAAATAAAAGGTTGCCAAGTCAAAAGTCAGCTTGTTCTTTAATAGTCCCCCTCTAAAATTTAGCTCATAATTAGTCCCTTCTTCTGGTTCTAAATCTGGACTCAGTTTCCCATCATTGGTTCTAATTTCTGTAGTCGTTGGAGGGGAAAAACCTTTGCTCAAACTCGCATGCAACGATAAGTTGTTGTTAAATGACTTAGAGATAGCAATTCGCGGCATAATAGCTGTTTCAAATTTTTTCTCTATTTGCGCAGGGTTCTGATTAAAAGCATCAATTAATCTATTAATGTCATATTTAAGGTTATTCATGCTTAAACCTCCACTTAATGAAATACTAGACCCCAAATCAATATTTCCCTGAACAAAGACATTGCTCATTGTCGTTTTAATCTCATCCGCAAACCTAATGGTGTCTGCTTCTCCTAGGACATTTCCGAAGTTTTTACCATCAAAAAAGGAGTTTTGATATTCTAATCCAGCTTGGATACTTGCTTTTGAAAGCTTAAAATCAAAAACCGACCTACCGCCAAAAATCTGTTGATTGTCCTTTTTATAATCTAAAATGAATGGGTTTTCAAACTGATTAAAGCTTCCATATATGTTCGTTTCATTGGAAGCCACTTTACTAAAATTGTACTCTTGACCCACCTTGATTAAGAACAAGTTATTATCAACAGAAGAGTTCTGTAATTCACTTCCTGCCCTTGCTTGTTTTGGGTTTTCATCCATTTGATCAGCATTGAGGCCTCCCGGAATTTCATAAAAAAGATCACTATAAAGTAGACTAGCCGTAAGCGTTCTGTCCTCATCGGAAAAAACTACCGCATCCAATTCAACGGTATGTCTGTTTAAATAATTATGGTCTCTGTAGCCATTAGACTTCTGACGTGCAAATTTTAGGGTATAACTTCCATTTTCTGAAAAACTATTAAACCCTGCGTTAAGCTTTAATAAGCCAAAAGAGCCTGTTGTAATTCCTGCGTAAACCGTATTAGCAGATTCCTTCAAGGTGGTGCTCCTTATTTTCATGACACCTCCTGTACCAGCACCATATAAACTCCCGGCAGGTCCCTTTATAATTTCAAGGTTACCTACATTTGCTATATCTAGTAAATTGATAAAAGTATTTCCTCCGGGTTCAGTAAAAGGTATTTCATTCCAATATACTTTGACATTTCTTACACCAAAAGGCGCCCTAATGGAGCTTCCTCGAATAGAAATACGATAGCTGCCACTTGCTCTTTCTTCGAAACGAATCCCAGGCAATGTATTTACTGCATTGACCAACGAAATTTTATTGAACCTTTCAAAATCACCTATTCCTAATTTAGATATTGCTCCTGCTTGTTTTCCCAGGTTGCCATTTCTTAAAAATCCTTCAACTTCTATCTCATCCAACTTAAGGGTTGAAGACTGAAGTATGACTATTCTAGTCTCTCCTGTTCTCAGTGAAATTTCTTGTGCTAAATACCCTTGATGACTAATCAAGTATGTTTCTGTTGCGGCAACCTTTAATCCAGCTTGACCTTTTTCATCTGTCAGAAATACAGCACCATCAGATTCCTGAGAGATCGTAGCACCCACGATGGGTCTTAGTTCATCTGAAAAAACTTGAATAGTTGTCTGTGCAAGTAAATCACTTTCTGATTGTATCAAAGTGACCAATATGAGAGCCGAAGTGATAAAACTTCGGAAAAATATATTCATTGTTATCAGTGGTTAGTGCTTTAAGTAGAACCTATCTCTTTTTTGATAAGTAGTACCGTCTTTTAATTTGGCTTGAATGTAATAAATATACCAGCCTTGACGCACTAATCTTCCTCGATTTGTTCCGTTCCATGAATTTTTACCACTATAAATTAACCCTTCATTAAGATCCAATATTTTGAGGGTCACGTGGTTGACGTTTTTCAATTTGACTTGAAAACGATTATGGTGTGAACGAGGCTTAAAAATGCCAGGTGCGCTAACAAACACTTTGTCACGAATGCGCACCTTCTTTTTAATTACTTTTTTACAACCATTAATATTTTCAACAACAAGCCTTACCTCATGCTCTCCTTTCTTTTGAAACGTATGCGTTACATTCGCTCCTTCTTGCTTTTTTTTATGATCAAATGTCCATGTCCATGAAACAATATCCTCATCTGAACCAGTTGAAAAATTGATGGCTTCATTAGTAGATAAACCGGCCTCCTCCAATATTGCAAATGCAGTAATTTTTCGAGATACATTAATCAGCATCTCTTCGGAATGGTATCCCGTACAGTCCTTATTCTTCAGTTTCAGTCTCAAAACAACACTCTCTTTAAGCTTTTTTGTCTTGATCTGTATTTTCTTTCCGTTGCCTTTCTTTTCACCCAACAGTTTATCGTTTTCATCCACAAGTTGGTAGGTAACTCCCTTTACAGATTCAAGTATTGTGATTCTCGCATGCCGATCATAGCAAACATTACTTTCATATTGAATTTCACCATTAGAAGCTTCATCCAACGATTTATCAAACTTGACATGTACTTGACCAAGATACTCTTCCAAAACACTGTTGTCAGGTAGTACACTTCTAACATAAACATCCATAGATGTTTCAAGTTGAATACTGTCAGTTAGCAATGAGATTTTGGCTCCATTACCCTTCTAATTGAGGTCAATATTTTATCTTAAAAAAAAGATAGTTAGCTTATACTCACAATTCTAATCCCAAAGCGTCTTGACAAAAACCTTTAAACTGTTCAATAATGAGTCTGAATTGCAAAGCGCCATTCCGCCAGGCACCAATAAAATGATTCGGATTGGTGAAAGAAGGGTGTGTATTATTAATCATGAATCTGGTTTTAAAGTCTTTGATAATCTTTGCCCTCACAATGGTCATTCCCTTCTTGAGGGTGACGTCAATTATTTGGGAGAAGTCGTTTGCCCTTTACATGGTTATCGTTTTAGTCTGAAAAACGGGAAAGAGGGAGAGTCGCGATGTGCAGATTTAACAATACACCAAATTGATATAACTAATAGTGGAGTTTTATTACGATTAATCGTCTAATTTTTTCAAGTCGAACATAATCCCTAACTTTTATCTAATTGGCTACGGCTTCAGTCATATTATCCCCAATAGAAAGGTAAGACAGAATTCTCGCGATTGATACCTTGCGTGGTTTTGCAGTTTTGGGGATGCTTTTAATGACCGTTCAAAGCTTTGCCATGCCCAATATTGCGGTCACAAACCCTACAGTTTTTGAAAATCTAAAGGGAGTGCACTTGAATGTCTATTTAGTCAGTCATGTGTTTGCTGACCAAAAGTTCATGGCAATATTTGCAATGTTATTTGGTGCCAGCATAATTATGCTCTCGAATAAGGCACAAAAGGAACAGATCCGGTCTGGTGACCTCCAAAAGAAGCGCTTTTTCTGGTTGTTAATCTTTGGTCTTCTCCATGCTTACTTTTTTTGGTTTGGTGATTTATTGGTAGCCTATGCCATTTGCGGCTTTTTCATGTTTGGTTTTAGAAGGCGTAAAACAAAAGCTCTTTTCAGAATCGGTATTGTCTTTTTAGCAATAGGCTCTGCTATAAGTTTATTAATTGGTTATTCGGTAGCCTTTTGGGAGCCTGGTGAGCTTCAATCAAATATTCAAAGTTACTGGCAGCCGTCTTCTAAAAGTATAAGTGAAGAAATTGAATATTACAGAGGCTCTTGGGAACGTCAAATTTTATACCGGGCCAAACAAGCTTTTGATGTACAAACTAGGGTTTTTATAACCGAGACATTTTGGAGAGTAAGTGGGTTAATTTTGATAGGCATGGCCTTCTACAAGAAAAGAGTGCTCATCGCAAAACAATCAAAAAAATATTATATCAAAATGATGTTCTTTGGTTTGAGCATCGGCTTGCCTATGGTGGCTGCTGAAACACTATTAAATTTTACTACAGACTGGAAATTTGAAACTTCCTATTTCTATTTTTCTCAGTTAAATTATTGGGGCAGTGTGCTAATGGCCATTGGCTACACGGGTGTTATTATGTATTTAATGAAACTCGACATTACAGGTTTTTTATCCAAAGCATTATCTGCTGTTGGCCAAATGTCCTTGACCAATTACATCATGCAATCGACTATATGTACGTATATTTTTTACGGACACGGACTAGCGCTTTTTGGAGACCTTGACAGAGCAGCACAAGGTTTTGCTGTCCTAATGATTTGGGTCTTTCAAATGGTATTCTCATCAATATGGATGAATTATTTCCGTTATGGACCATTAGAATGGTTGTGGCGATCACTCACCTATGCAAAGTCCCAACCCTTTGTTAAATAGCTTAGCCCTTGTAGTGGTTTGCATCTATTAATTCTTCTTGTGACTCGCTTTTGACGGCGTAATTAAACCCTTGGTGCACGGCATAAGCGCCATGCTCTCCTGACTTGCTTAATGCTAAAAAGCCAACTTGAAGGTTTTTATAATCCTCTGGGTACTTTCTTACAATCCTCTCAACGGCCTCTTGACATGCTTCTTGGGGTGATTTCCCTTGACGCATCAGCTCAACAATCATGTGCGCTCCGCAAATTTTTATTACAAACTCACCCAAACCAGTAGCTACTGCAGCACCAATTTCATTATCTACAAAAAGACCAGCACCAATAATTGGAGAATCTCCTACGCGTCCGTGCATTTTATAAGCAGCCCCTGAGGTGGTACATGATCCGGATAAATTACCCTGTTCGTCAAGCGCAACCATGCCTATTGTATCATGATTTTCAACATTAATCACAGGTTTATAGTCCTTATTGGCCAACCACCTTTTCCATGCAGCTTCTGACTCAGGGGTCAACAAATTTTCTTCTTTAAATCCCTGTTCAAGGGCAAACCTCGTTGCCCCTTCACCCACCAACATTACATGTGGTGTTTCATCCATTACCTTTCTTGCCACGGCAATTGGATGTTTAAAATTTTGTAGGAATGCTACTGAACCGCAATTATCATGTTCGTCCATGATGCATGCATCAAGAGTTACATTACCATCTCTATCAGGTGCTCCTCCTATTCCAACAGTGGTGTTTTTAGGGTCAGCTTCAGTAACCATGACGCCTTTTTCCACCGCATCTATAGATTTACCGCCATTTGAAAGTGTCTTCCATGCCTCGGTATTTGCTTCCATGCCATGGTTCCAGGTTGATATAACTATCGGTTTTTCACCAATTTTTTTTTCTGGAGCACAGGCAAAAGTTGACATGCTTGCTGTACCTATTGCAAGGCCGCTATAGACTGTAGACTTAAGGAATTTTCTTCGATTCGACATGGTTATAAAATTTAAATGGAAGATAAGAATTCACCGTGGAATTAGAGTGGCTCTTTGAGATGATTTTATAAATGGCGCTAAAATCAAATTCACAAATCAACTTGTGAATGCAACCTCTCCAACTTCTTATTAGTCAATAGCGTATAAAACCTACAATCCCGAAACTCAACAAAACGCGCAACATGTTTTCAAGCTATTTTCGAACCGCATTAAGAAGTCTTCTAAAAAACAAAGTTTTCTCTCTTCTCAACATTCTTGGTCTGGCAATAGGCATGGCCTGCTGTATGGTGATTTTTCAATACGTCACTTATGAGAAAAGCTATGACAAGTTCCATAGCAATTACCAAAACACTTACCGGGTTCAGTACAATTATTATCAAAATGGCGCCACCATCTTTGAATGTGCAGCAGCAGTTCCAGCTGTCGGCAGGGCAATGAAAGCAGACTTCCCAGAAGTATTGGATTTCTCTGTGTCTTACCCATTATCCGGAATTGTTACTTATAATAATATCAGCTTCCGAGAAGAGAAACTACAATTTGCAACGCCGTCATGGCTCACCATGTTCGATTGGGACATGGTAAAAGGAAATAGGGAGACGGCACTTGAGCAACCAAACAAAGCAGTAATAACGAAACGTGCAGCCAACAAATATTTTGGCGCCGATGAGCCGATTGGTAAGATGTTGGTTTTTGATGGCGGCAGAAGTGCGATGGTGACGGGAGTGATAGAAAACGTACCGTCCAATTCACACATTAAGTTTGACATTTTACTTTCCATGCAAACCCTAATTGACAATACCGATGGTGAAGCAGAAACGAGTTGGGGTTGGTATGATCATAATACCTATGTCAGTCTTACTGATGGAACAGATCCAAAAGCATTTGACATAAAATTCGCTGCATACATGCAGGAAATAAGGGGGGAACTGTTTGCAGAACGCAACAACCTACAAGAATTTGTACTTCAACCATTAACAGACATTCATCTTAACTCTGATTTACTTCAAGAGTCTGAGCCCCAAGAAAATGGAGACGCCCAGTCGGTTTATTTCCTAGGAATCTTAGCCATCTTCATTCTTATAATTGCATGGGTAAATTATATCAATTTGGCTTCTGCAAAATCCATGGAAAGGGCCAAGGAAGTTGGTGTCAGAAAGGTTTTAGGTGCGCACAAAGGCCAATTAGTAAAGCAGTTTATCGTTGAATCTATTATTGTCAATTTATTGGCTGCTGCAATATCAGTGGGCATTGTCGCCATAGTGCTTCCATATTTCAATAGCTTGACCCATTCACCGCTTTCCATCTCTTTAATCTTCAATTCAGGTACATGGCTGCTTATTGTTGGTGTATTCCTTGGCGGCGCATTTCTTTCAGGCTTGTATCCTGCCTTCGTGCTTTCTTCCTTTAAGCCTATCGTTGTTCTAAAAGGCAAAATGAGTAGTTCTGGTAAAGGAGCTATTCTTAGAAAGGCATTAGTAACTTTTCAGTTTGTCTAATCCGTCTTTTTGATAGCGGGAACGCTCATTGTCTATAAACAACTAACCTACCTAAGAAACCAAGATTTAGGGTTTGACATGGAGGAAACGCTCGTCATCAAAGGGCCAAGTGTACTGCAGGTAGACTCGTTATTTGTAAATTATTTAAGTGGATTCAAGAGTAATTTAATGCGAAATTCGGCCATTGAGGCATTTACAACTTCGTCAAATGTACCAGGTGATGAAATCTTTTGGACCAATGGAGCTAAAAGAGCAGAAGCGCCTAATTCTGATTATAGAACTGTCTATAATGTAGGCATTGACTATGATTATATCCCAACGTACGAAATCGAGTTAGTTGCTGGTAGGAATTTTGACCTCTCCTTTAAAACAGATACTGCTGCTGCAATACTAAATATTGCCGGCACAGAGTTTTTAGGTTTTGAAACTCCTGAGTCGGCTATTGGGCAAAAAATTTTACATGGCGGCATGGATAAAACAGTGATTAGAGTGTTAGACAACTACAATCAGATGTCCTTAAAAAACACAGTTTCACCAATTTTATATAGGCTTATACCAAATGGAAATACTTATTTCTCACTTAAGCTAAAATCAAACAACTCTTCAACAACATTAACGGAGGTGGAGACCGAATGGAACAGTATTTTTCCAGGAAACCCGCTCGATTATTTCTATTTAGATACATTTTTCAACAGACAATATGGTAAAGAAGATCAGTTTGGTAAAGTATTCAGCATATTCTCCGGTTTGGCCATATTTGTTTCCTGTTTAGGGCTATTCGGACTTTCTGCATTTAGTGCTTTGCAACGGACAAAAGAAATAGGAATTAGAAAGGTGCTTGGGGCTACGGTACCAAACATTCTATTGCTTCTCTCAAGAGAATATGTTAATCTAATCGTTCTAGCGGTAGCCGTTGGCATCCCTTTGACCTATNTTGCGATGGACAGTTGGTTGAATAATTTCCCGTATCGCACGAATATTGGTTGGGCTTTATTTGCTGCATCGGCCTGTATTATTTTGGTTGTAGCTTTACTAACTGTAGGTTATCAAACGTTAAGAACTGCACGAGCGAATCCATCAAGTACATTAAGAGATGAATAAAAAAGTATTTAGAAATATACTCCTACTTGGTCTAGTAGTCGTACTAAGCCTTACTGTTATAGATTTTAATACTTCGAAACCTTCGTTTGAAGAGGCGATTGGTTATTTCATTCAAGAAAACCTTGAAGGTGGGATATCTTATAGTCCTTTAGAGACGCATCAAGTAAATGAGCAATTTCTAAATGGACTAACAGACGTTCAAGAATCATTCATTACCGTTCGAGACTCAATCAATAATCAATTAGGCCTCATATCGACTTTCAATAGTACAACAAATACTGAATTGATTGAGGCTAAACTGCTATTTGAAAACCTGTCTATCAGTTCTTTAAATCAATATTTAATTATTGATGCTCGTTTAAAAAGTCAAATTAAAACTAAACAGTTGAAGGATTTAATCCGGGAAGAAGAACTTAAGATGCATGAAGGTTTGGACAACTTAAACATTGCTCTAAGCGCTTATAATGTTTCCGTTTTCAATCTCAATTTTGAAACTTCCGAATCCCATATCTATTTTCACAAATTTAGATTGAATAGTGGATCAAATGACCCAACAAATCATGAAGGAATATTTGAACTAGATAAAAAAACAAAGGCCGTGCTTTCTTTTAAAGAAATATAAACCCATATAAAAAACGTTACCAAAGTCTAATGTCCAATCTCTCAAGTCTAACCTTTATCTTCAATTATTAATAATATCTCAAAACCAACATTTATGAAAAAAGTGGTTTGCTTCTTAATAATTATTTGTTCTGTTTCAATCTTATCTCTTGAAGCACAAGAGAAGGAAGGACTCAGAGTAAGCGCAATGGGGTTTTATGGTGTAGGACTTGGAATTGTAGACAATAAAAATGCGCCGAATTATAATTTCAGAACGACTAATTTTGATGTTCTAGTAGACTTTGATTTTGGAAAAATAATTGGGTTTGCAACGGGTATTGGTTTCAGTAGTTTATCGGGAAATGGTTTCAATTCTACGGGCAACTTCTATCATGAAAGGTCTTTGATGAAAATACCTCTTTTAATGTCGCTGACTTATCCTATTTCAAAGGATTTTGATTTTTATGCAAATGGAGGATTATTCTACGAACAAATCAGAGATGATGAATTTCAATATCTCAACACAACTGAAAAGGATATTTACGAAGGTTCTAGCATTGGCGCTCAATTTCAGGTAGGCTTTCTAATTAATCTTCCTGCTAAGGTAGATTGGGAGGGGTCACGAGTTGGAGTCCTATTTGGAGCTCAGTTGAGTGGAGAATACGATAATGGAAGTAATGGGGCTTTGTTTAATCAACAAGATTTAGGCGATATTTATTCCTTTTCGGTGGTTTATTCCTATACCTTTTAAGATGATTTAATTCTGACCTTCAACTAATATGAGTTTAATTGGAAATATTATTTGGATCGTATTTGGAGGCTGGATGATAGCCTTAGAATACATTATTGGTGGTATCGCTTTATGCCTTACGGTGGTTGGTATTCCTTTTGGTATTCAATGTTTTAAGTTGGCCATTTTAGGTTTTGCTCCTTTTGGCCAAGAGATAAAAAGTGGCCCGGCACTTTCCGGTTGTTTGGTATTACCCCTTAATATCATCTGGATCATTTTTGGCGGTTTCTGGCTGTTCCTAACTCATCTAATTTGGGGTTTGCTATTTTGTATTACAATAATCGGGATTCCATTTGGAATGCAGCATTTCAAATTGGCGGGTTTGGCATTTGCACCTTTTGGTAGAGCTGTATAAAAAATCGAGCCTTTTAATTTTTTAGTGATACTGTCACCTGTTACCATCTCTCCTCAAAGGAGGGTTGAGATCCAACATCAGCGTGACCATCAGCCACCAAAAAACATTAGCACACATACCGCAACACTGATNGTTTTGATGTTGGTGTCTTTTCTTTTGTTTCTTTGCTTTGGTCATACAAAGAAAAGAATAAACCCATTTGTTCAAATCTTAAAAGGTATTTCAATGGTTGATTAAAGGTGTCCTTTAAGCTCTACCCAAAATAATAAGGGAACTCTCCTTTCTGAATCATAGTATCAGCAATCTGCCTTCTTAGCTCTTTGGTATTAACCAATTCCATTTTTGTAAATCTTTTTAGGCCCATAAGCATTACCTTTTGCTCATCTCCTTTGGTTACAACAGCAATGGCCTCTTTGGCTGCGGCTGTAATCGTATTGACCGCATCCGCCATATAAACTTTTGTCATTGCAATGTAATCTGCACAAGCATCCTCTCCCCGATGGCTAATCAACTTTTCCGTTCTGAGCATGGCTGATTCTACTGCATATATTTCTATCAAAATATCCGCCAGGTTCATCATGACCTCTTGTTCGTCTTCTATCTTATCTTGCAAGACCAAAGCGGCTTTACCTCCTACCATCAAGAATACTTTCTTGAAATTCTTAAGCACATTCTTCTCAACATTAAATAGCACAGAGTTATCAATGGTAGCAAAAGACGGAACCGAAGTCAATTCTTTTGAAACGGCCATGGCTGGATCAAAGATATTCAGTTCACCTTTCATTGCCCTTTTCAAAAGCATTCCAATCATCAACATGCGGTTGATTTCATTGGTCCCTTCATAAATTCGAGCAATTCGAGCATCTCTATAAGCACGTTCCATTGGTGTGTCGGCAGAATAACCCATGCCTCCATAAATTTGGACCCCTTCATCTACTACAAAATCTAGCGCTTCAGATCCATGAATTTTTGCAATAGCACATTCTATGGCAAATTGCTCCACTCCTTTCAATTTCGCAGTTGCATAATCCATGCCGTCAGCAGTCAGCTCATCCATTTTGTCTTCAATGTTCTGGCCCGCCCTATAATCTAAAGACTCATTTACATAAATCTTAATGGCCATTTCTGCCAGTTTGTGTTTTATCGCACCAAAACTAGAAATGGAAGTATTAAATTGTTTTCTTTCATTTGCATATTTAATGGCATGAGAGGTTACAGTTCTACATCCGCCCAATACACCAGCCCCTAATTTAATTCTGCCAATATTTAGAATATTCACTGCAATCTTAAATCCATTTTCTCTTTCTGAGAGCATGTTCTCAACTGGAACAGGGCAATCATTGAAAAACACCTGCCTAGTTGATGATCCTTTGATTCCGAGCTTCTTCTCTTCCTCATTCATTGTAATCCCACCAAACGTTTTTTCAACTATAAAGGCCGTAAGGTTTTTATCATCCTCAATTTTTGCAAAAACAATAAACAGGTCCGCAAAACCTGCGTTCGAGATCCACATTTTTTGGCCAGTAATATTGTAATGTTTTCCATCTGATGAAAGTACTGCCTTAGTCTTGCCAGAATTGGCATCAGAACCAGCATCAGGTTCGGTCAAGCAATAACATGCTGCCCACTGACCAGTTGCTAGCTTTGGCAAATACTTCTCTTTCTGTGCATCAGAACCATAATACAAGATTGGCAAAGTTCCGATTCCCGTGTGCGCACCAAATGTTGTTGAAAAAGAACCTGCAGCTCCAATGATGTCGGCCATCAACATACTAGTATTAAAGCTCATTCCTAAGCCTCCATAATTTTCAGGAACAGTTACCCCTAAAAGGCCAAGTTCTCCCGCCTTTTTAAATATTCCAGGCACCAATTCTGAATCTTTCATAGAATCAATTGCCTCTGCAACTGGAGTTATTTCGGTATTCACAAAATCCTGACAAGCTTGCGCCATCATTTTTTGCTCTTCGCTAAATTCTTCAGGAATAAAGACTTCACTTGCTTGAGTTTCTTTGATTAAAAACTCTCCTCCTTTAATTGATTTTGACATTTTTGATAGTATTTAGTAGAGTGTAATGGGTATTGAGTAGTTGCTATTTTAATGATCGTTTTAGATTGTAGATCATCTTTTGTATTTCAACTAACTCAAGTTGCATTTTCTCTAATTCATTCTTTTTTATAAAATTTAGTTTCTCTGCAATGATCAATTGCGTTTCTAATTCACAACTCGAACCATATGCTATTCCTAAAAACTGGTTGAATTCACCTTTTGTGTTTCTACCAGCACCTTCGGCAATATTTGAACTTACCGAAACAACGCTTCTTCTGATTTGGCTCGTTAATCCAAACCTCTCGTCTTGGGGCAGACTCTCCGTAGATTTATAAACATCAACAGCAAAATTTACTGCCTTTCCCCAAACCTTTAATTCTTTATAATTATGCATTTATCTGATTTTAAATTATCAAACATCCATGCACACAATACTCACTACACTTTACTCAATACTTTCTCAACTTAAAAACTCATAAATGCCAGCTACTCCTTGGCCTCCTCCAACGCATGCGGTCACCATGCCGTATTTGGCATTGTTCATTCTCCTCATTTCATTAATTAGTTGCACGGACAACTTAGCGCCCGAACAACCTAGGGGATGACCCAACGCAATAGCCCCGCCATTCACATTGAGAATGGAAGTATCTAGT
>JGI20156J14371_10000637_pt1 | contig 30087 bp, 34 predicted proteins | sample COG_06_FD_14371 | JGI IMG/M metagenome (IMG submission 14371)
ATTAATGATTGCAATATAATACAACTATTAAATTTTGTTTAGCTCAGGTCTAGTAAAATATCAGGCCTTATATTTTCTAAAAGCAAGGGAAAAAAGGAAAAATAGAGTAACCACAGCGGCCTCCATTCCAATTAAATAATAAGGCCACTCTCCTTGAACAAGAGGATGATTAACAGGAGGGGGCTGGTTCACATACCAGTAGTTTGAGCCCAGTATAGAATTTATAACCATCATTACAAATCCTGCGATATTGGTGATAATTACCGTGCGCCAAAATGTCCCTGTCGGGAGCTTTTCTCCACCCCTAACCATCAGGTATATAGGCACCAAAACCACAAAGCTGTGTGCCATATAAAATTGAATAATGTAGGCCCAAGTAAATGTTGACTCCATCCCTGGGGTAAGAAAGGCCTGAATGCCACCAAGGGGTCCCCAAAAAACTAGGATTGGAAAAACTTTTCGCACATCAAATGTTAGGTAGGCGAAGAGCAATAATTGACTGATGCCACACATGTGAAGAGGGAGGCTCTCCTCTAGTGTGAATATCCCCTCGGAAATAGCCATGAACCAGTAAAAAGCTTGATTTAAAAAGATCATGATCCCCAGAATTTTTTTCCACTTAGACCAACTTTGATCACCGGCCCGGGGAGCTGCAACAAAAAATAAGAGGGCCATTGTTGCTAGAATCCCAAACCCGAAGTACCAAAAAAAGCTTCCAACTTCAATGGTTGTTAAAGTCATAGCCTCCAACTTTAATTGTGTTGTCTATTTTCAGCATTCCGTATACTTTTCCAAAATATTNCAGTCAACAGNAAGTAGTGCAGTGTCCCTAAAAATATGAACCAAATAATATAATAAGGCCAATCTCCCCAATAATCAAAGGATTGTCAACAACGGGCGCTGTACTCAAGAACATATAATTCCCTCCTGTTACTTGATTTGCAAAGGCAATAGGAATCATCAAAATTAAATTTAATATTACAACCTTCAACCATGTCCATCTGCCGATTCGCATGCCGTGGACAAAGAAATAATAAAGGGGGATAATGATTATTCCTCCATGAACAACATAATATTCTATAAACATGTAGGTTGTGTCACCCGATGTGAGCTCTGGGGTTAGCAAGGAGTAAAAGCCTCCAACAATACCCCAAAAGAATAGAGGATAAAAGGCCCAACGCACCCCAAAAGCTAAAAGCAAAATGCTGAGCATCCTGCTAAACCCGCACAAGTGAAGTTCCATATTGTCCATGACATTCCATAAATTCTCATGAACCAGGTGAAAGTGTTTTCCTACCAATAATGCTATTAGAGCAATACCCCAGACTTTTTCAAATATCGCAAGTTGATCTTTATTTAAAATCCTACTTGCTGCAATTACAATTGAGAGATAAAGGGTGAATATTCCTATTCCAATAAACCACTCTGATGAAAACATAGGGTATACAGCATGCTCGATCTGCAAAAAATTCATGATACTAGGTGTTTAGGTGGTGTGAATGTATAAAAGTATTTACAACTAAAAGGTAGGTTTGCGTTTTTCCATAAAAGCCGCGGTCCCTTCAGCAAATTCTGCAGATTCAAATCTTTCTCCAAACTCTTTTATTTCGGCCTTAAAGCCCTCACCACCTTCCATAGTGGTGTTGACTACTCTTATTATTGCAGCCTGAGCGTCTCCAGAATTTTTTATAAAGCTCTTTGCCATTTTTATTGCGTCATTCATCAATGATTCATGATCGCATGATTTGTTTATTAATCCATATTTTTCTGCTGTTTCGGAGTCCAACATTTTAGCAGAAAACATCATCTCTAAAGCTCTACCCTTACCCACCAATTGAATGAGCCTTTGCGTGCCGCCATAACCAGGGATAACTCCAAGGGAGGCCTCTGGCAATCCCATTTTTGCACGATTAGAAGCTATCCTAATATGGCAAGACATTGCTAGCTCAAGACCTCCACCAAGCGCAAAACCATTAATCGCGGCGATAAACGGCTTTTTAGATCCCGCAATTCTATTGAAAAGGGTATTGTGTCCATTGGCGGAAAGCTCACGGCCTTGCTCTTTGTTAAAATCTATAAATTCAGATATATCAGCCCCAGCAACAAAGCTCTTTTCTCCCTCGCCAGTAATAATGATAACCCTAACGTCATTATCATTCTCAAGCAACTTTACTGCCTCATTTAACTCTTTGATCATTTCTTGATTGAGAGCATTTAATGATTTTGGGCGATTCAATTTTAGGATTGCAATGCGCTCTTCTATCGATAGTAATAAATGACTGAATTTCATATTCGTACTTTGATCTTTTACTTTACCTTGTTTGGTAAATCGTTTCATCAAATATACCTAACGATAAACCGCTTGTGAAAAAACAAATTCAACGATGGCTTCAAAATAAAATTGGAATTGGTGAAAACCGAGATCAAATTATGATTCTTGAAAAGAAAATCGCGTCATTATCCTTGCTGCAAGAATGGTCAATGGATAAAATCATACCTATACCCGCTGGGTTATTGGAAGCAACAAAAGCAGCGCTGCCAGAAAAATATAAATCAGTTAACTGTAATATTCATTGCAGCGACCCTATGTTTCGCTACCCTCTTCAGGTCCATGGATCACAGCCTTTAAAGGTTTTAAAAGAGTATTTTTTGACAGGATTGGAGGCCGCTGAATTTATATATAAACAAAATCCTAAAGCTCAAAGAATATTGGACTTTGGTGGTGGGTATGGACGGGTGAGTCGGTTTTTGCATATCTTCTTCCCGAACGCTCAGATCCTGATAAATGACCCTAAAAAAAGTGCTATTAAATTTCAAATTGAGAATTTTGGATATGCGTTAGATGACCACAATCCTGTGGATATCATTTTTGCCGGTAGTGTTTTTACGCACCTACCTAAAGCTCTATTTGAAAGGATATTGCATCAATTAATGGATACAATTGACAGAGGAAATACCTTAATCTTAACTCTACATCAATTCATTGAAGAAGAATTTCTGTTTTACCCTCACACCGAAGAGTCAGCGATGCAAGAGCTTGAAGATTCACTTGATGAGTCACAATATGGATCTGTTTATTGTTCAAAAGAGTACTTTGAGTACTGCCTATACTCACATCAAAATGGTAATAGCTTCAAGTATTCAATTGATGATTCTGCCAGCTTTGGGAGTACTCAACAATATTTAATCATAAAACGACTTTAGTCTAAGAGTAGTCGCTAGCAATGGGTAGAGAAAAAATGAACTCTGTTCCTTCCTCACTCGTGCTATCAACCCAAATGCGGCCTTGAAATGACTCTATTATTGTCTTTACAATAGCAAGTCCCAATCCGGTACCTTTAGATTTGGTCGTGAACTGCGGAACAAAAACTTGCCCTAATAAATCCTGGTCAATCCCAATTCCATTATCACGAACAAACAATTGAACTCGACCTTCTTCTTCTCTCATTCCAAATGAAACAAGGGGATCTCTTCTTCTTGGGACCGACTCAAAGGCATTATTTAATAAATTATTTAGAACACGTAAAAGCTGTTTGGAATTTGCCAATACTATGAATTCTCCTGAGTTTGGAACAAGAAGAGTTGCGTTGGGGTAGGCGGCAGAGCACTCTCTCAAAAGCTCTCGCAGATTAACCTTGCTCTTGTGTTCTGAGGATATATTCGTAAGCTGGCTGAAGGCTCCTGCAACTTGAGACATAGCATCAATTTGGGCTAACATGCCTTCCGAAAATTCCTTTATTGATTCGTTTGTTTGTTTATCTGCGTTTACTGCATGAATTTGAGTCATTAAACGCATCGGGGTAAGTGGGTTTTTAATTTCATGTGCTACCTGCTGAGCCATTTCTTTCCATGCGCTTTCCTTTTCTGCCTGAGCAAGAGCCTTGGCGTTTTTTTCTATCACATCAATCATTCTGTTGTACTCTCCTACCAAAGCGCCTATCTCGTCTTTAGATCCCCACTTGACCTTTGCGTCTCCGCCTTTTGCTGATCGTCGCATGGCGTCAGAAACGGCCTCTAAACCCCTGGTTATACTTTTAGATAGCAAGTAAGCAAACAGGACGGCTGCGAGGAACAAAAGGGAATTCAATAATGCAAGTGAGCGATAAAACTTAAGATCCTCCAGTGGTTGGATTAGGCCATCTTTGTAAGGAACAACCATTATTGCCAATGGGATCTCATTTGAGCCCTTAATCTCTTCGGCATACATCAATACTTCCCGATCATCACCCTCCAAGCTCAATACAATTGCCTGATTACGATTATATCTAAGGCCTTCAGGAAGGCGAGAAGGAAAAGCTACTTGCTCATTAATTTCAGAATTTGAGCTCAACAATAAATCGCCAGCCATAGAATAGAGGCCAACATCCATATTATGGATATCAGCAATAACTGAAAGTTCAGATCCAAAAACACTTAAAGCATCTTTTCCTTCATTCAAATCATCAATATTCCGCTCAAGCTCTCTAGATAAATGAGCGGCGATCGCCCTTTCCTTTCTTTCAAGACGCTCCCTACGATATTTGGATTTCTCTTCCTTAAAATAAACCTCTAAAACCTTCATTGAAGCGCCAAACCCTATTAAAACAAGAGTTAACATCGCCAAAAGAATTCGGCCACGCAGATTTACAATAGGGAAACGAAACGAAAATGACATTTTGTATTACAGCTTTGAAAAGACAATTATAACCCCAAAGCGCCAATAAATAATAGTTGCTTAAAAAGCGGCTTTAATTATTGAGGGCTTCTGCCCCTCCAACAATTTCTAAAATCTCATTGGTTATTGCTGCCTGACGAGCTTTATTATATTTCAATTTTAGATCATCACGCATGTTGGTCGCATTATCTGTTGCCTTATGCATCGATGTCATCCTTGCCCCGTGCTCTGATGCTTGAGAATCCAATAACGCTTTAAAAACCTGACTCTTTATGCTCAAAGGAATCAGTTCGTCTAATAATTCTGACTTATCTGGCTCATATATATAGTCTCCAGACTGAGTTTCGCTCATCTCAGTTGAAGCAATAGGGAGAAGCTGTTCTTCCTGAAGTATTTGAACAGCCGCATTTCGAAATTGGTTATAGATCAGAACAACTTTGTCATATTTACCCGACAGATAGTTATCCATTGCCATTTGTGCAACCTCTTCAGCGCCCTCGAAGGTCACACCGTTAACAACATCGATATTACTTCCGGTAACTTTCCCTGTTTTGGCAAGAAGGTCTCGAGATTTTTTGCCTATTGCAAAAAACTCCACTTCCATTCCTTGTTTTACACAATTTTCAGCAGCAATCTTTGACCGCTTAATCACAGAAGAGTTAAATGCTCCGCAAAGTCCGCGATTTGCTGTAAATGTTATTATAAGCACTCGCTCTTTCTTCCTGTCAACTAAAAATGGGTTTTCAGCAGCATCAACAACAGCAGAAACATTTCCCATTAATAATGTTAATTTCTGAGAATATGGACGCATTTGGACAATCGCATCCTGAGCACGCTTAAGTTTGGCCGCAGAAACCATCTTCATCGCAGAAGTTATCTGCATCGTGCTGGATACAGATGTGATGCGAGTTCGAAGGTCCTTTAAATTAGCCATTGTTGATCTTTTATCATAAATCTATTAATCGGCGTAAGCTGGAATCACCTCTTTGGCCGCAGATTCAATCTTTTCAATTTCATTCTTGCCCCATAAGCCTGAACGCAGAGAATCTAAAACATCTTGATACTTGTTCTCCATAAATTCTATGAAGGCGTTTTCAAAAGCCTTTATTTTGTTCACAGGAATAGTATTTAAAAGCCCCTTTGTTCCGATATAAATAATCGCTACTTGCCTTTCTACACTCATCGGAGAATTAACAGCCTGTTTGAGTATCTCAACATTCCGCCGCCCCTTATTAATGACATTCATGGTTGCAGCATCTAAATCTGAACCAAATTTTGCAAAAGCCTCTAATTCCCTATACTGAGCCTGGTCAAGCTTTAGCGTTCCCGCTACCTTTTTCATTGGCTTGATTTGGGCAGATCCTCCAACACGAGAAACCGATATACCAACATTAATTGCTGGCCTCACTCCGGAATTAAATAAATCCGCTTCTAAAAATATTTGACCATCCGTAATTGAAATAACATTTGTAGGAATATATGCAGATACGTCACCTGCTTGAGTTTCAATAATTGGCAATGCCGTCAATGAACCACCACCTTTAACAAGCCCTTTTAAAGACTCCGGAAGATCATTCATTTGAGAAGCGATTGTGTCATCCTTGATTACTTTAGCTGCTCGTTCTAAAAGTCTTGAATGCAGATAAAAAACATCTCCCGGATAGGCTTCACGACCAGGTGGTCGACGAAGCAATAATGATACCTCGCGATAAGCTACTGCTTGCTTGGACAAATCATCATATATAATTAAAGCAGGGCGACCCGTGTCCCGAAAATATTCTCCAATTGCAGCACCAGTAAATGGAGCGTAAAACTGAAGAGGTGCAGGGTCAGCGGCATTAGCAGCAACAATTGTTGTGTAAGCCATTGCCCCCTTTTCTTCAAGGTTTTTAGCTAGTGCCGCAATGGTAGAGCCTTTTTGACCAATGGCAACATAAATACAATATACTGGCTCCCCTTTATCATAAAACTCTTTTTGATTTATTATTGTATCAATCGCAACAGTTGTCTTTCCTGTTTGACGATCTCCAATGATCAATTCTCTTTGGCCTCTTCCAATTGGAATCATCGCATCAATTGCTTTAATCCCAGTTTGAAGTGGTTCATTAACTGGTTGGCGGTAAATTACTCCTGGAGCCTTTCTCTCCAATGGCATATTATATTTTTTACCTTCGATTGGTCCCTTTCCGTCAATAGGGTTTCCTAAAGTATCTACAACGCGACCAAGCATTCCCTCTCCAACATCAACTGATGCGATAACTCCGGTACGCTTTACGGTAGACCCTTCTTTAATTCCTTGAGCAGGGCCTAACAAAACTATCCCTACGTTGTCTTCTTCAAGGTTAAGAACGATACCTCTAAGGCCTGTTTCAAATTCAACCAATTCGCCCGATTGTGCATTTTCCATTCCATAGGCGCGGGCAATACCGTCTCCTACTTGTAATACTGTGCCAACTTCTTCAAGCTTAGCATCGGATGAAAATCCGGATAATTGCTGTCTCAAGATTGCTGAAATCTCTGCGGGTTTTACGTCTGCCATGGGTGTATATTATTTAAAAGTCAGCTATATATAAATTCTTATTAAATTCTTGCTCCAGTTGGCTCAAAGCCTCGGAAGCAGATGCGTTTATTTGTTGATCACCGACCCGGAGAATAAATCCACCTATTAGTTCAGGATCAATTTTCTCTTCAAGTAAAATACTTGATGTCTCTCCAAAGTTTAAAAGAGATAACAAGCGATCTTTCTGGTCTTTTAATAAAGGTGAAGACGAAGAAATCTGCGCTTTTATTATCTTGTTTTCCTTAAGATATTGGACAATGTATTTTTCAAATACTTCTTCCAGATGAGCTTCTCGGCCATGCTTGATAAGAAGGTTTACAAAGAGCATAGTGATTTCGCTCAGCTGATTGCTAAAAACCGCAGCAAATGTTTTTTCTTTTTGTTCAGGCTTTAAAATCGCGCTTTTTAAAAAATTCCTAAAATCACGACTCTCTCCAATAGCAGCCAATATTAAGTCACTATCAGCCTTTACGATATCCATCATTTGACGTTCTCGCGAAAGATCTAAAAGTGCCTTGGCATATCTTGTTGAAGCTCTTAGTGATTTCATTCTATCAATTCATTTTAACTTCATCCAAAGCACGAGAAACCATGGCTTCTTGAGCCCCGGGGTCTTTTAGTTCTGATCGAAGAACACGCTCAGCCATTTCAATGGCCAATTTTGCTGCCTGATTTTTGACCTCAGTCATTGCTGCCAACTTCTCATTTTCAATTTGTTCTCGTGCGGAAACCATAACTTTCGAGGCTTCTTTTGAGGCCGCCTCTTTAGCTTCTGAGATTGTTTTTTCGCGCATTTCTCGAGCTTCTTTTAAGATTTGTTCTCTCTCTGTTCTGGCTTCTTTTAAAAGATCCTCATTGGAGGATTTCAATGACAATAAATCATTTTTCGCTTTTTCTGCAGCCTCAAGGGCTCCATCAATTGCTTCCTCACGTTCTTGTACCGCATTTAAAATTGGTTTCCAAGCGAACTTGGTTAACAAAAACAATAAAAGCATAAACGTAATTGACGTCCAAAAAATGAGGCCAAAGCCTGGTGTTACAATATCCATTGCATTTATTTTTTAATTAAGTAAAGCCAATTAAAGTCTCCCGCGAAAATAAATCACGGGCGACTTAGAGAAGTGACTTACTTTAAAAGTGATACTACGATACCAAACAAACCAGCGCCCTCTACTAGAGCTGCGGTGATAATCATATTAGATGAAATTTTGTTTGATGCTTCAGGATTTCTTGCAATGGCATCCATGGCATGTCCGCCAATTTGTCCAATACCGATTCCGATTCCGATAACTGCTAGTCCTGCTCCAAGTGCTGCGATACTTCCGGTCATAATTATAGGGTTTTGAAATTAAAGTTTATAGTTATAGTTAATGATGTTCTTCATGCATTGCCGCTCCAATGTAAAGAGCTGTCAATAAAGTAAAAATATATGCCTGTAATGCTGTTACCAAAATCTCTAAAACAGAAATAAAAAGAGTTAGTAAGACCGAGACCGGACTAACCAAGGCTGTTTCAAATATGAAAATTAATGAGATGAGACTTAAAACAATGATGTGACCCGCGGTAATGTTTGCAAATAAACGAATCATCAATGAAAATGGCTTTGTAAAAATTCCGATAAATTCAACAACAGCTAACAATGGTTTGACCGCAACAGGAACACCCGGCATCCAAAATATATGTGACCAATAATTTTTGTTTCCATTAATATTCGTAACAATCATTACTATAATTGCTAAAACCATGGTTACTGCAATATTACCCGTTACGTTTGCTCCCCCCGGGAACAGCGGAACTAAGCCCATCACATTATTAATCCAAATAAAGAAGAAAAAAGTTAGAAGAAGAGGCACAAACCTTTTGTAGTGTGGTCCAATATTTTCTTTTGCAATTTCATCACGGACAAAAATAATTATGGGCTCCATAAATGCTGCCACACCCTTCGGTGACCTGTGCGACTGTTGTCTTTTATAAAATCTTGCAACTGACAAAAAGAGCCACAAAATTATAATTGCACTTAGCAAAAGAGATGCAACATTCTTAGTAATTGATATGTCCCAAGGTTTGCTATTGGAAATTACATGTGTTGTCTCATTAAATTGGGCATAACTGCCATGCCCCGAAGGAATTTCTGAAGCATAATATATCTTGTTATGGAAATTTATAAAGCGCTGTCCTTTGATTTCGACAATATGCTTCCCCTCTGAGTCGTGGTGAAATGCCGATGATGAAAAAACAACAAGCCCTTTGTCAGTATATAATATAACTGGAAGTGGAATGCCTATTTCGTGACCTTTCCAGTCAAATAAATGCCATCCATGGCTATCAGCAATGTGGTGCATTATATCATCAGTAGGATCGTACGCTTTTTTTTCCTTGTCCAACGTAGACTCTTTTGCAGTATCACTTTCATGGACATCTACTTCCACATTTGTTGCCTGCATCACAGTGGATGCAAATAAAAACAGTAAAAAGAAACGGTTCAACTTCTTCAATGATATGCTTTTCAAAATGCGATGCAAAGATACTTGCTCGACCATAAAAAACCTACTGTTTCTTAACCCAAGAAATGGCAATTATTGTTTCCAAGAAAAGGCAATACAAATAAGTACCAACAAATTCAAGACTAACCTGATAATAATTATCAGCTTCCTTCAAAATTATTGGAATAATAATTATACCTACACCCAACAGCATGCGAATCAAACCTCCAAAAAAATAAATCGCCGCAAACTTTCCAGGAGTTGATTTATCTACTGACTGAGCAACCCCAAAAAGACTTATTCCTGTTCCTACCCAGTAAATATCTCCCAGCCAAAATGGCTGGCCCAGTCTCATAGTCTCAGAAAACAGAAAATGAAAAAAGAACAACAAGCTATAGCCGATGATTATTCTCGATACCCAAAAGTTCATTTGTTCATTTTTAAAGCTTGCCTTATGACCAGTATTAACGCCAAAAATGTAAATAATAGTGATAATAACAAAGTTGCTAAAGGAGTTTCAGTATCGGACCATCTCCCGGCAATTAAATCTATTCGATAGCCTAAGTATGTACCGAACGAAATAAGTGCTGCCATTTGAAGTCCCATTCCTGAAAATCGCATGACATTTTTCATCTTTTTTAAAACTTAAGCTGCAGATATTTTTGTTTGGTGTTCTATTTTTGATGGAGGAGATGCTATTGCGGCCTTTCCATTATTCATTGTGCATGTTCCTGAAAATTGCGCGCCAGTCTCAACAGCTAACTTTCCTGTCATTATCTCTGCCTCAACATTTGCTGATTGTGATAAAGTTGTTAGCCCCTTGATTTCAAGTTTTCCTATCACGCGTCCAGAAATAGAAGCATCATTGGCTTTAACATGGCCATCAATTGTTCCTGTTGGTCCCACAACCAGCTTTCCTCCAACTGTTAGGTTGCCTTTGACTTGACCATCCACCCTAATGTCTCCTGGGGAGTTTATATGACCTTGAACCGTTGTCCTTTCTACAATTCTATTATGCTCCCCTGTTGTTTCGTTTTTTCGACTTGTGTTCATCATTGTAATCCGTATACTTTTTTTACAAAGCTGCGATAGCCTTCAATATCTTTATTAGTGTAAAAGTGAGAAAAATTTTGCACTGTTATAGGCCAATATTCAGCAGAGTATGGTTTTAAAAATTGAGTTACTGTTGTTGCTCGCATAACTTTGGTTCTGTAACTATTAACCTCGCTGGCGTTTTTAAATCCATCAATTGTGATTATTTGAGCAATATCAGCTAAAGGTAAGGGTCTAATGCTCATTGCGTTGCCAGCAAAATATTTTTGATGAAATCTGGCTAACGCGTTTCGAACATCATTTGGACTCCCATCTTTACTCAATATTATTATTAATTGATGAGGAATCCCGAGCGACTCTTTATATGGGCTTATATTCTCATCTATTTTGTTAACCGCGTTTGCTAAAGCCATTTTTATATTCCCTGCAGAAACAGCTTGTGGCGATTCCGGGTGCTGTTTCTCAACTAGAGTTAGTGCCTTAATGTATTCTTGTTCTCCATTTTCCCCACCAATTGCATGAGCATATAAAAGAGCAACTCTAGGAGCCTCAGGATCGCTCCAAATAATTTTCTTCGAAAGCTCCAGCATTAGAGCCCATTTTCTTTCGCGGTAAAGCTCTGTTAACTTGATGAATTCTTTTGATGTTTTTACCTCTAACGTATCGACCAATTGTGCTCCTAAAATTGTCTTAGCATAAAGAGATTCTGGAAACCTCTTTAAAATTTCTTTTTTTATAACCTCAGCTTTTCCCTGCTCTTCGCGAACTAATCTGAGCCTGTAAAGTGCGTAAAGCGCGTATGGCTCACGATCACATTTTGGGCACGCTGTGTCATCTGGACAAAATGAGATAAGTCTATTTATTTGGGCGAGCGCCATCTCGTAGTCACCAATTTGGTCACGATAAATTGCCGCACTAGAGATTAAAGCCTTGCATATAATATTCTTGCACGAGTCTCTTCTAACTTCTGTTCTGGGAATTGCCAAAAGATACGTATTCACATTGTATGCGGGATCTAAATATGTAATTTCTTCTCCAATTTCTGAGTTTTGTAGATTAGGCCCACTATTTGATGTCATCGACCAATTACCAGAGGCGCTTTGGAGCCTCCAATTATCTACATTGGGTCTCTGTCCCCATTTTGCTGAAAACGCAGCTATTCCTGTGGCTCTTGCGACAGGATTATAGAAAAGCCAACCTCCAGCTGTTGAACCTCCAGCTGTTGGCGCCGAAGTTGAAAGTAAATTCGATTTTGCTTGAAGCTCTGCGTTCAAAGCGTTTATTTTCGCGTTTTTAATGGCAAGCAACTCTTGCTCTTTAAGATCTTTTATATAAGCAGAGAAATAAGACCGAAGGACTGACTCGCTTTTATTTGATAAGGCTAAAAGTGAATCATTTCGATTAATTCTATTTATTTCTTCAACCAATGAGTTTAAACCTTTTCGCTTTTTATCAAGGGTTTTTCTAAGTTGGTGCTGTTTCGGCAAAAGAATAAATGCCGAATCTAAATCAACTTGAGAAGCCGAATAATTTCTATCATTAAAGTGGATCTCTCCCCTTTCAGAGTGTGCAATAGCCTTTAATATTGGCCTTTCATTAGACCCTAGGCCTATACATCTGCTTAAAAAATAAAGCTGTTGCTCTTTGTCTTCTTTATTTTTAGCAACGCTGGCTAAAGCATAATAAATCCGGTCTCTATATGAGCTGTTTTTTGGTTCTTTTAATAAATTATTCAGCTCTTTATACAAGGCTACAGATTTAATGTTTCCATTTAGCGTGCGTCGTAAATATGCTTCCAACAGCATGTCATACGTTTCTGGTTGCCCTGAAATACATAATTTATAATTCGATCTTGCTTTAGATCTTTCTCCTATGTTCTCATAAAGTTGGCCTGCTATGAAAGCTATTCGTGATTTTGTATTTCTGTTCTTAATTGACAGCGCTGATTTTTCAAAAAGGTTTGCAGCTAAAAGAAAGTCTCCTTCAATTGTTGCCGCCCTTGCTTTTAATATGTTTATATCTAACAAAAAGCTTTCTGGCACTCCTTTTCGTTGAACCTCATCTAAAGCCTCTTGAACTGCTCTGCTGTTTCCTTGGTCCGCAAGGATTTTTATCCGGCTTAACTCTGCTCTATGCTTACGGTCTGTTTCTCCGGCATTTCTTATCACCACAGCATAGGACTCCTGAGCTGCTATATCTAAGCCCATTGCTGCTTGTGCATCACCCATTAAAAGATAGGCATCAAAAACTACAGGGTTTTTCTGAACGCCTCTAAACATCATAGAATGTTCTTGTACTGTTTTTGTTGCTTTTTCGATGGCCCTCTTGAGATTTACGTGTGCGGCAGTTCCTTCTTTTGATATACCGTAAGGGGTCACGCTAATTACTAAGTCATACGAATCGGCATGCTCCTGCTTAAGACTTAAAAGCGCATCTTGATAAGCTTTTTGGCCATTGTAAAGAGGGTTGTATTTACTTGTTAATTGATGGTAATATCTATTTATGGCCCTGTCTTTGGTCCTGCTACAAGAAAACAAGAGAATGGTCCCTAAAAATAAAATTAGAGTACTTAAAAACTTATATGATTGTCTTAAATTCATACTTAATACATACCACAACGACAATGGAACAAAGTTATTTCATAAAGCGCATGTGAAAAGACTCAATATCTTTACATTAAATGAAAAAAAAACCTGAAAGAAAAAAAGGGAAGAAATCTTTACTAAAGAAGTATCGCTTAGTTATACTTGACGAATCCTCTTTTGAAGAAAAGTTCTCATTGATGTTAAGTCGATTCAATGTGTTTTTGGGCATTGGAACAACATCTGTTATACTTATTGTTGGGACCATTTTGCTAGTCGCATATTCATCACTAAGGGAATACATTCCGGGATACGCTTCAACAGAGTTAAGGAGGTCGGCAATAAACCTTAATTTCAAAACAGATTCATTAATTCGTCATGTCGGCTTTCAAGAAAGTTTTATTAACCGAATACAGATGGTTTTAAATGGAGAACTAGATTATGATACTCTTGGAAGTGAGAAAGTTGACAAGTTTTTATTAAAAAATAATTCTAACCTTGCCTCTCTAAGTCCATCAGATGAAGAGCTTTTACTTCGAAAAAAATTGAGCGAAAATGAAAGCTTAGCAAAAACCAACACTACTCTTGACGCTGACTTTCAAGTCCCCCTGAAGGGGCTTCTTGTTTTAAAACAAAATGTTGCTCGAAGGAGATTTGGAATCACAATTCAAAGCGCTGCTGATCAAAAAGTTTTATCTATGAAAGAAGGTACTGTCCTCTCTGTTGAGGGAACTCCTTCTCTCGGTTACAGTGTTTCTGTTCAACATAAAAACGGAGCCCTGAGTCGATATTCAACTCTTTCCTCATCAAATAAAAAGCCTGGAGACTATATAAAGCGTGGTGGGGTTCTTGGACTGCTTATGGATGCGCCAGAAGACAAAATTCCTGAAGGTCATTTTGAATATTGGCTCAATGAAGAATCATTAGATTTACAAAAACTCTTAGGACTATAGATAATGGCTTTATTTAAAGAACTTGGCGCTCGAATTTGGGCTTCGATGGCTCATATTCAAACATTACGTTGGTCACGTCGTCCTCTGGAGACACAGAATAATGTTCTGAAATCGCTGATTAAAAAGGCCAAGAAAACTTCTTTTGGTAAAGATCACTTCTTTGAACGTGTTCACTCTATTCAGGATTTTCAAAAAAATGTTCCAATACGAGATTATGAAAAGCTTAGAAATTATGTAGACCGAGTGGTGGCAGGAGAGGTAAATGTTTTATGGCCAGGGGTTCCTAAATATTTTGCAAAAACAAGTGGAACCACTTCTGGGTCTAAATACATACCTATTTCTAGTGATTCTGTAACATATCACATACGGTCTGCACGCAATGCGATTCTGTCTCATATTCGCAATACTGGGCAAAGTCAATTCTTAAATGGTAAGATGATTTTTCTTCAAGGAAGTCCAGAGTTAGAAAAAACCAAACACGGTGTCCCAACAGGCAGATTATCGGGCATTACAGCACACTTTGTTCCCAGCTATCTTCAAAAAAACAGCATGCCTAGCTGGAAAACGAATTGCATTGAAGATTGGGAAGAGAAAGTTACTGCCATTGTGGAGGAGACGCATAATTCCGATATGACGGTAATCTCAGGAATACCTCCATGGGTTCAAATGTATTTTGAAAAATTAATGGAGAAAACCGGTAAAAAAAGCATGTCTGAAGTGTATCCCAATTTTAATTTATTTATTACAGGGGGAGTTGCTTTTGAACCTTATAAAGCTCGATTTAAGGAGTTGTTTGGGAAAAGTATTCCCATAATTCAAACTTACCCAGCTTCGGAAGGCTTTTTTGCATACCAAGACCAAATTGATAGCAATGACCTCTTATTACTGCTTGATAACGGTATTTTTTATGAATTTATCCCGACAGATTTATACTTTGAAACCAATCCACCTAGATTAACCATAGGAGAGGTAGAGCTGGGGGTAAACTATGCTCTAATAATAAGCACAAATGCTGGGCTTTGGGCTTACAGTATTGGAGACACGGTCATGTTTACTTCTTTGAAGCCCTACCGAGTAAAGGTTTCTGGAAGAATTAAACATTTTATTTCGGCTTTTGGAGAGCACGTAATTGGCTCTGAAGTGGAGTACGCAATGGAAAAAACAATTTCAAGCAAAGGAGGAAAGGTTCGTGAATTTACTGTTGCTCCGCAAATCACACCACCAAGCGGAGGCCTGCCATATCATGAGTGGTTTGTAGCTTTTGATGAAGAGCCTAAAAACATGGAATCCTTCTGTGCAGAACTAGATTTAAATATGCGCAATAAAAATCATTATTATGATGACTTAATTGTGGGTGGAGTACTTCAAGCATGTGTCGTACGATCTCTTAAGAATGATGCCTTTATTAAATTTATGAAGTCCCAAGGAAAGCTTGGCGCGCAAAACAAGGTCCCTCGCTTAATGAATGATAGAAAAATCGCTGACGTATTATTTTCTTCAAAATAATGTGTTTTTTTTCAGATACCCTTTGTCCTCCATTGTTGGGGAGTGACTAGCCTGAACCGCTAGTTGGTCGCATCTTTCGTTTTCTGGATGATCATTGTGGCCTTTTATCCAAAAAAAAGTTACATTGTGTTCATTTAAGACCTTTAGAAGTCTCTTCCATAGGTCAGGGTTTTTAACTCTTAACCAAGATCTTTTTTTCCATTTATCAACCCACTTTTTATTTATGGCATCCACAACGTATTTGCTGTCAGAATAAACCAACACTTGGCTTCTTTTTCGTTTTAATGACTCTAGCGCTACAATTACAGCTAAAAGCTCCATTCTATTGTTGGTTGTGTAGAAAAACCCACTGGATATCTCTTTTTCGTATTCTCCCGAGCGCATAACAACACCAAACCCACCAGGCCCTGGGTTTCCTTTTGCTGCTCCATCTGTGTATATCTCTATTGTGGACACGCTGATTTTTTTGGTAATGGTTTATTTTGAAGATGCGCTTCGATGACTCTTGGATACGCCCAATGTTCCATTTTTAAAACTCGAGCCTGAAGGGTCTCGGGAGAGTCTTCTGTCCGCGTTTTTGTTTCGCATTGAAAAAGAATTGGCCCTTCATCATATTTTTCTGTGACAACATGTACCGTGATACCGGTCTTTTTATCTCTTGAGGCCAGCACAGCCTTATGGACGGCAATTCCGTACATTCCTTTGCCACCGTGTTTAGGCAAAAGAGATGGGTGAATATTTATAATATTATTTTTGAAATGGTTCAAAAAAACCAATGGAATCGGCTTTAAGTATCCTGCCAAAATAATTGCGTCCACACCCTCTTTTCTCCAAAACGCGAGTAACGAATCATCCCCTTTTCCTGGAGAAAACATTCTTATATCTACTCCCATTTTTCGATCTAAAACACCAGATTTTGATGAGTTTGTCCAAATTCCAACAATTTTAATGATTTTATTTTGACTAAAATATTGGACTATGGATTCGGCATTGCTACCCCTTCCGGATGCGAGAATTGCCAACGAAATCAGTGGTTTGTGGTTATGTTCCCCCATGGCCCTAAAGGTAGTTATCGGCTTTAAATAACACTACTTTAAAGAAATTTCTATTGTTTCCATTGTTTGTATGGCGTTTCTTTGCAAATATTAAATCAAATATTAAAATAAACTGTTATGTCAGATATAGCGTCTCGCGTTAAAGCAATAATCGTCGACAAGCTCGGTGTTTCTGAATCAGAAGTTACTTCTGAGGCTTCATTTACAAATGATCTTGGGGCAGATTCTCTGGACACGGTAGAGTTAATCATGGAGTTTGAGAAAGAGTTTGATATTCAAATACCTGATGATCAAGCTGAAAATATTGCGACGGTTGATCAAGCTGTGAAATACATAGAATCCTCCAAAGCTTAGTATATTGGTTCAATGGAACTAAAGCGCGTAGTTGTAACTGGAATAGGTGCCCTAACTCCTATTGGTAACACCGCACCAGAATTTTGGAAATCCTTAATTAATGGTGTAAGCGGCGCGGCGCCCATTACGCGTTTTGACGCGAGCTTGTTTAAAACCAAGTTTGCTTGCGAGGTTAAAAACTTAACTGTTGAAGATTATATAGATCGAAAAGAAATGCGTCGAATGGATCGCTATTCCCATCTAGGAGTCATTTCAGCAGATGAAGCAATTCAAGATTCCAAAATTTTAGATTCCAATTTCAATAACGATAGAATAGGGGTTATTTGGGGCTCTGGAATTGGTGGAATTGAAACTTTTTTTGAGGAGGCAAGAAATTTTTCCGCCGGAGACGGGAGCCCTCGATTCAATCCATTTTTCATTCCTAAAATGATTTCGGACATCTGTGGCGGCCATATATCAATGAAATATAATTTTCGGGGACCTAACTACACTACAGTTTCGGCTTGCGCATCGTCAACAAATGCTTTGATCGACGCCCATATGATGATTCGTCTTGGTAAAGCTGACGCTATTATTTCCGGTGGGTCTGAAGCTGCAGTAGTCCCAGGGGGGATCGGTGGATTTAATGCTATGCAAGCTCTTTCGACGCGCAACGACGACCCCAAAACTGCATCTCGACCTTTTGACTTAGATCGTGAAGGGTTTGTTTTAGGTGAAGGTTCTGCTTCTCTTGTGCTAGAAGAGTACGAACACGCTGTCAGTCGAGGAGCACGAATTTATGGAGAGCTTGCGGGAGGAGGAACATCTGCAGATGCTCACCACATAACTGCTCCTCACCCTGAGGGCCTTGGGGCGATGAATGTGATGCTTAACGCCCTTAAAGACGCTGAAATGTCTCCCTCAGATATAGATTATATCAATGTTCATGGAACATCAACGCCTTTAGGAGATATTGCTGAAACTAAGGCGGTTCTTAATGTTTTTAAAGAACACGCCTATTCTTTAAACATAAGCAGCACCAAGTCGATGACTGGACACCTGCTAGGGGCGGCAGGAGCCCTTGAGGCCTTAGTTGCATGTCTATCTGTCCACAATGATATTATACCTCCTACAATTAACCACTTTAAAGATGACCCTGATTTAGACTCAAAGTTAAATTTCACTTTTAATAAATCTCAAAAACGCCCCGTAAGGGCTGCAATTTCAAACACATTTGGCTTTGGAGGCCATAATGCTTGTGTTGTTTTCAAAAAAGCAACATAAACTCGACAATGTTCCCTGCGTTATTAAATTTTATCAAACCCCATCCCAAAAGACATCGGCCCTTTTTGGTTGCTGTCAAAAAAATGACTGGTGTCCGGCCGTCAAGCCCTCTTTTGTATTTGTCTGCTTTCAGGAAAAAAGTTGAAAATCAAACCCAAAAAGAAACAAATATGCATTACGAACGCCTTGAGTATCTCGGCGATGCGGTTTTGGGCTCCTTAATGGCGCAATACCTTTATGAACGATACCCAAAAGGAAATGAAGGCTACTTGACAAGCATGCGTAGCAAGGTGGTGTCTCGTAAAGCTCTCAATAAAGTCGCAATAAAAATGGGAATCCCTCGCTGGATAAGCTCAAATCAAAGAGGTCGTCGTTCTGGAACAACTTCTGTTCCTGGAAGTGCTCTAGAAGCTCTGGTTGGGGCAATTTATGTTGATAAAGGATGGGGTAGAACCAAAAAATTTGTTTATCAAAATATTTTAGATTCCCATATAAATTTTAGCCAGGTTGAGCGTGAAATTGTCTCATATAAAAGTTTACTAATCGAGTGGTTTCAAAGAAAAAAGAAGGTTTTCAATTTCGAGGTTGTGGATGAAAATGGCGCTGAACATCACAGACGTTTTTCCATAACGATTAGTGTAGATGATGAACCCTTAGCTACCGGCCACGGTCAGTCCAAAAAAATGGCAGAAGAAGCTGCTGCTAAGTTTGCTTGTAAAAAACTTAAAATAAATCAAATTGGGGCGCCTAGTTCTAGACGCTCTAAGTGAGTGCTATTCCCCTTTTGTCATAGGGATTACAAGCTCTGCAAAGGATATCCAGCTTGTTTATGAGCTAAACGTCAACCTAGGTTTTGCCCTTTCTAGATCTGCGGACGCCTTCTGTCGTAATTCTAAAATCATAGCTCGTCACGCATTGTTCCGAGGTAGTTACTCTGGTTCTGATGTTAACCTTTTCTGGAATTATCCTGAAGATTCGGAATGGGTTTCAAAATCTAATAATAAAGGAACTGGCCTTTTTTCAAAAGAGACAGAAGATGCCCCACTGTTAAATTTTATTATAAAACCAAAAAATATAAGCGCCCTTATTACAATTGATCCCGAGCTATCTCAAAATGAAATGGTAATTTTACAGAATAAACTTTTGATGTCACCATCTGTAGTTAATCATAAACAGATCCCTTGGTTGAGTATACGAGGTCGTGAAAACCTCCTTTTTGAACCAATAAAGTAATAAATATGAAACGCACAAAAATAGTAGCTACTTTGGGACCATCCTCTATAAAGAGTCGGGTTTTGGAACAAATGCTTTATCAAGGTGTTAATGTCTTTAGAGTTAATTTTTCTCATGGAAGCGCTGAAGAAAATCGTAAAACCATTTTAAAAATTCAAGCGATCCTAAAAAAAACAAAACGCCATGCTGCGATTCTGGCAGATCTTCAGGGCCCAAAATTGAGAATCGGAACTGTTGAAGAGGGGGCTTTTCTGGACCCTGGAGACTTGATGACTTTTACTAATAAACCCTGTAGCGGGACAAAAGAAAAAGTTTTTATGACTTATGATTCTTTTCCAAAAGATGTAAAGGTGGGAGAAATGATATTGTTAGACGACGGTAAACTGCTTATGCGTGTTGTTTCTACCAATTCTAAAAACGAAGTTATTGCTGAAACTATACAAGGAGGACCACTAAAGTCCAACAAAGGTGTTAACCTTCCCAATACTCGTGTTTCTCTCCCATGCCTAACAGATAAAGATATCTATGACTTAAATATAGCACTTGACGCTGGGGTAGATTGGGTGGGATTGAGCTTTGTAAGGGGTAAGCAGGACATAAAAAACCTAAGAAAGATAATAAATGAAAAAAAATCTGGTGCTGGGATTGTTGCAAAAATCGAAAAGCCTGAAGCTGTTTCAGATATTGATGCGATTCTTGATGAAACTGACGCCGTTATGGTTGCTAGAGGAGACTTAGGTGTTGAGGTTCCTATGGAGTCTGTTCCCTTGATTCAAAAAATGATCATCTCAAAAGCTATCTCCCGTGCAAAACCTGTAATTGTAGCAACTCAGATGATGGAAAGCATGATTAACAGCTTAACGCCGAGCAGGGCTGAAGTTAACGACGTTTCCTGCGCTGTAATAGATGGCGCAGACGCAGTTATGCTTTCTGCAGAAACATCGGTTGGGCAATATCCTGTTGAGGTAGTAGAGGCTATGAGTAAAATAGTTAAGGCCTCCGAATTGTCTAGTGTTACTAGAATCAAGGGCCGTAAACCTCAGCCAGAGGACAAGAGGTTTGTCTCCAATGCTCTTTGCTATCAGGCGGCTAAAACCGCTAATCTCGTTGAAGCTCGTTCTATCTGCGCGCTTACATTTAGTGGCTATTCTGCAAAACTAATTTCTTCGTTTCGACCTAAATCTAATGTTTATGTTTTCACTTCTAACCGTTCTATTTTAAACAAACTTTGTCTTTTTTGGGGTGTTACTGGTTTTTACTATAACAGTATGGAGTCGACCGATCAAACATTTGTAGAAATTTCTAAAATGCTGAAATCGCTCTCTTTAATCGAAGACGGAGACACAATCATTCAGCTTGCGAGCATGCCGATCAAAAAGCGCGGAATGACAAACACCATGAGGATAAAACAAATTAGCGCCTAGGTTACAATTTTTTTAAGCTCCCTTGAAGTTTGCTAAAAACCGAAGGTCATTTTCATAAAAAGCACGAATATCAGGTATTTGAAATCGTTGCATCGCAATTCTCTCTATTCCCATTCCAAAAGCAAATCCCGTGAATTCTTTAGAGTCTATGCCGCAGGATTCTAGAACGGCAGGATCAACCATGCCACATCCCATTATTTCTAGCCAACCTGTTCCTTTTGTCATTCTATGGTCAACCTCGTTTTCTAAACCCCACCAAATATCCATTTCCGCACTAGGTTCAGTAAATGGAAAATAACTTGGCCTAAGCCTAATCTCTGTTTTTTCTCCAAAAAAAGACTTAGAAAACGCTAAAAGAGTTTGCTTTAAGTCCGCAAAAGAAACCCCTTTATCAATGTATAAGCCTTCAACCTGATGAAAAACACAGTGAGACCTTGATGATATTGCTTCATTACGAAATACCCTTCCTGGCGCAATTATTCTAATGGGGGGGGTCTGCTCTTCCATTGTTCTTACTTGCACGCTCGATGTGTGGGTGCGCAATGCCCAGTCGGGATCTTTTGATAGAAAAAACGTATCCTGCATATCTCTAGCGGGGTGCTCCAGGGGAAANTTTAATGCTGAAAAATTGTGCCAATCATCTTCTATTTCAGGACCCTCAGTTGTAACAAAACCCATTCGTTCGAAAATCTTTACAATTTCATTTCTAACCAAAGATATTGGGTGCTGAGCTCCTGGAAGATTGGAGTATCCCGGCCTAGTGTAGTCCTCTTGGTTGTGGTTTTTATTAATTTTTGTATCCGATATGTCGATCAACAAGGCGTTTTCTGCTGCCTTTTTCAAAGTGTTTAACGCAGCTCCCGTGGCTTTTTTATCTTCTGGTTTGACAGTCTTAAACTCTGAAAACAAGGCCTGAAGAATCCCTTTTTTTCCCAAATAACTGATTCGGAAACTTTCCGATTCTTCTTTAGTTTTGATCTTTACAAGGCTAATTGCCTTGAGGTGTTCTTCTATAATTTCAAGCATGGGGAGGAAATCTATTATATTTGCTTCGTTTTAAGTACCATAATATCAAATAATTCTAATGAATTTAATTAAAACATTAACTTTTAGCTTGCTGTTTTTAGGTCTTATTTCTTTATTTAGCTCTTGCGAGACCGAAAGTACGGAATCTTTAGTTCGTGTTCGTGTTATGAGCTCTGATTCTATTCCTGTTCAAAATGCGTGGGTTCATGTTTTTTCTCCTGGGGGATCAACGGTTTTTACTGACCCGGCAACATCGGGTCAATATTGGAGAAAAACAGGATTAGATGGCTGGATTGACACATTAATAGGATTTGATTATGGTGAAGCTTATCTAGATGTTGAAGCATCAAAAGGTGGCTGGAAAGGGTGTAATTTTGTTCATGCAGAACAGGGTCAAACTTCAGAAATAATTGTTATCATTAAACCCTATGGTGACGTAAATAATGGTTGTCCGCAATGAAAAAAATCTTTTTTTCTCTACTTATTTCTGCCTTAGCTTTCACTAGTTGTGAAAAAAGTGATTCTCCGGTTTTCCAATTTACGATTCAAGTGGTGGATGAAAATGGAATACCGATTCAAAACGCAACGGTTCAAGCAACAGCCCCTGTTGTAAATTCCATTCCTGACTTTAATGGTCAAACTGGAATTGATGGTATTATGACCGATATAGATGGGGTTTCTCTTTTTGAGTATAACATGCCTGCTGTCCTTCAAGTTACAGCGCAAAAAGGAAATAACCCTCCTGCTGTTTTTGGTTGTGGCTATATTAAGCTTGAAGCCGATAGCGTAGTTAACATGAAAATCGTGGTTCTACCTTATGTAGTTGGTGTTGCTGGTTGCTAAACTAGCTGCCCATTTTCTTTAATTTTATTGTTTGAGCTACCATACCTTTAGTATGTTGTGAATCTTGTAGACTTCTGTTGCTTAACTTTTCTATTTGTGCTTTCCGCACGAGGGGCGTGGCGTGGGTTTGTCAATGAGTGGGCCGGTCTTTTGGGTATATTGGGGGGCTACTGGATGGCAATTATTTATGGGCCAGCGGTTAATTTATGGCTCATCAAATCCTTAGATTTTTCATTAAGTTATTCTCTTATCGCAGCCCGTTTTATTCTGTTTTTCGGTTCTTATTTTACTGTGGCCGCGCTTGGGACTTTAATAACCAAAATTCTAAAAATTGTCTGGCTTAACTGGCTCAACCGACTACTTGGGGGGGTGTCGGGACTACTTAAAGGGGCTGCTCTCTTAGCTATAATTATCGTAGTCTACAACAATCAGCTTGCTTCTTTTTTCGGATTAGCGCCTTGGTTGGGGAATTCTGTATTTTTTGATCTATTAAAATCTGTTGGAGAATTTTTTCTAAACAACTCAAGTGAACTCATCGACAAAAACAGCCCTATAAACCTTGAATTAAGTGTCTAGCTGTTATCAATAATGGCCTGAATCCCTGGAAGGGTTTTACCCTCTAGATACTCAAGCATAGCCCCTCCTCCTGTAGACACATAGCTTACTTTGTCAGATAAGCCAAACTGCTCTGCAGCAGCAACAGAGTCTCCGCCTCCAATAAGGCTATATAGCCCTTCTGCTGTTGCTTTTGCTATACTGTCTCCTATGGCTCTTGTCCCTTTTGAAAATGGCTCCATCTCAAAGACTCCCAGGGGACCATTCCACAACAATGTTTTAGCCTTGTTTACAATTTTTGAAAAAGCTATTATGGTATTGGGCCCTGCATCTAGACCTTGCCAACCGGTTGGTATTTTAAATATATCACAAACTTGTGTTTTTGCGTTAACGCTAAACGAATCTGCTGCAATCGTATCTGTTGGTAAATAAATTTTAACATCCTTTGCTTTTGCTTCATCTAATATTTTCAGAGCCGTTTGTGTCCTTTCGTTTTCACAGATACTATCTCCGATTTGGCCACCCATGGCCTTAATAAACGTAAAGGCCATGCCTCCCCCAATAATAATATGATCCGCACGCTCCAGAAGGCTTTCTAACACGTCTATTTTACTCGAAACTTTAGATCCACCCACGATAGCAACAATTGGCCTTTCTTTTGAAACCATTAGCCGATTCACGTTCGTTATTTCTTTAAACATCACTTGACCAAAAGCACACCGGCCCTTAAAAAGACTGGCTAAACGAGTTGTAGATGCGTGCGGCCGATGGGCCGTACCAAAAGCGTCATTCACATATATATCTCCCAACTTTGCGAGTTCGTGAGTAAATGTTTCGTCTCCATCCTCTTCCCTTTTGTCAAACCTCACGTTTTCCATCATTAACACCTCTCCGTTCTTTAGGATGTTTGTTGCTTCAACGGCCTCTGTTCCTATTGTTTTTTCGGAAAAGGATACGGGTCTAGACAATATTGCGGAAAGCCGCTTGGCAACAACCAACAGAGACAAAGCTTCCGTTATTTTCCCTGATGGACGACCAAGGTGCGAAAGGATAACAAGTCTTCCTCCGTTGTCAATAATGGACAAAATTGTTGGAAGGGCAGAAATTATTCTTTTATCATTTGTTATCTCGCCATTTTCATTTAATGGGACATTAAAATCAAATCGCACTAAAACTCTTTTTTGAGAAACTTCTAAATCTTGTATTGTTTTCATTTTTTTTTCAATGTTCAAAATTAGCACTCTACCTTCGCTTTGTGGGTGATAATTTTTCATTTTTTCAAAACTCTTTATATAAAAGCTGGTTTGATCACATAAAGTCAGGACAAATTGCTCATGCCCAGCTTATTGTTTCCAAAAACGGAGGCCTGGCCTGGCTGGCTGTTCTGGAATACATCAAGCGCGTCATGTGTGACCAGCCGAATCCCAATGGGGGGGCTTGTGGTTTTTGTGATGCTTGTGTTCAATCATCTTTATTTAGCCACCCTGATGTACATTTTGCATTCCCAATTTCTGGTGGAGACGGAGAGGGGGCTTCTTCAAAAACATCAGACCAATATTTACCTGAATTTCGCACATACCTCAAAACGAACCCTTTTCCTATGTTTAAAAACTGGATTAGCTCAATTAGCGCGCAAAAGAAGGTTCTTCAAATAGGAGTTAAAGAGTCTTCTGCTGTTCTTAATAAATTATCTTTAAAATCTCATTCAGGAAAATACAAAATACTTGTTTTATGGCTTCCGGAAAAGCTGAGCTCTGCAGCAGCGAACAAACTCCTTAAAACAATAGAAGAGCCTAACGAAAAAACCGTTCTACTTCTAATCACTCATGATCTCTCTGGGGTTCTTCCCACCATCATTAGCCGATGCCTTGTTTTTTCTATACCACCACTAGGGGGTAAACAAGTTGAGCGTTGGTTAAATAAAGAAAGAAATGTAGCCCCCGATACAGCTCGTGTATTATCTAAAATGTCCTGTGGTGATCCTGGCCTAGCGTTGGATTATTTGGAAAACCGCGAAAACTTAAAGGTTTTTGCCGAGGCTTTTGTTTCTAGTATGAAAATTTCATTCAAAAAAGACTTTCAAGGACTCCATTTATGGGTCGAAGAATTAGGAAGTTGGGGCAGGGGACAAACGCAAGAATATTTTACTTTCTCTTCAACGGTTATTTCAGAAATTGCCAAATACAAGTCAATGGGTAGTGGTGAGGTTATATTTGATTGGTTTCCTGAAATTTCCTTTAAAACAGAAGGGTTCTCTAAGTTGTTAAAGTACAGTTATTTACCCATGTTTATGTCTGTGTTTGACGAGGGAAAAATAGATATCGGCAGAAATCTAAATCCTAAAATAGTTCTTTTCGATGCGGGGATAAGAATGATGGAGATTTTTTAGCCACGCTTGCGAAGAATATATATTAGACTACTGGTATTTTGTTGCCCCCCCTTCAAATTACTGTAGAGTCCCCTTAAAAAAGCGTGTACCCAGCGTTTCCGGCCGGTTTTATACGACTCACTTAATAGACTCACATAAAAAGCGTCTAAACGCATGGGCTTTATAGCTTCTACTATCCAGCCCGTTTTTTTCGCAATACCCTTAATGTCTTTTTTTGTGAAGTGCCAAAAATGAATTGGAACATCATACGCGGCCCAGAGCTCCTTATAATAACCTGCATCATGAGACTCCCTATTGGGTAGGCCCAGAATTAATGCAGCCCCTGGAGCCGCAAGGCTATGAAGTTTTTCTAAAACTTTATTTGGTTGTGGTAGGTGTTCCAGGACATGCCATAAAGAAATAGCATCAAAATTTAGTTCAGATTTAACATCCTCTAGTTTTTGAAAAATTGACGTTTTTAGTCGTTTTTCAGCTGTTTTTCTTGCTTTTTCGTTCAATTCCACCCCAAAAACGTCCCATTTTCGATATTTTCCATGTTCTAAAAAAACGCCTATTCCACAACCAACGTCCAACAGCTTTGAAATATTCGGTTTTTTCTGTACTGCGTTCTCTAAAATTCTTACCTTACTCATTGAGTTATATGCCCGCAGCACATTGTATATCTTACTAAAAACACCAACTCCTTGTTCCGTGTGGCTCAAATATGAAGGTGAATCATAATATCCACCTATCTCTTCTTCGCTTGGACGAGGGTCTGTTCTTAATAATCTGCAATCCAGACATGACCGCAAACTAAACTTTTCTTTTGACACCATGTGGTCTACAATCGTTCTTTCGAATTTAGACTCTATTGAGCCGCAAAGGGGACAGTGTATATCTTTTTCCATTTGTTCCACGTGAAACACTATCTACCGAGGTGAACTAATAAAACTTGAATATCCGCTGGAGAAACACCAGCGACTCGGCTTGCTTGTCCTAGTGTTGTTGGCTCAATTTTAGTTAACCTATCTCGAGACTCTATACTTAGTGCTTTTATACTGTTAAAACTAAACCCTGTAGGAATTCTTAAGCTTTCCAACCTTTTCACTTTTTCTACCCGCTCAAGCTCTTTCTCAATATAACCTGCATATTTAAGGTTTATTTCAACTTGCTCCCAAACCTCTTCACTCATTTGTATTAAACCCTCAGGCTCTTGGATTAATAACTCTTTAAGAGAAATATTTGGACGCAAAACTAATGAAGTCAATGGCCCTTGTTGTTTTAAAGGTGCGCTACATTTTTTTTCTAAAAACGAATTATACACACCTGGCGTAGCTTTTTTACTAACTATCCATTGGTTTGCTTTTTCAATGTCCTCACATTTTTTTTCGAAACGCTCCCATTGTTGGTCATATATTAAACCCAATTCTCTTCCTATTCTTGTTAAACGCATATCTGCATTGTCTTGACGTAATGTGAGCCTAAACTCTGCGCGACTAGTGAACATTCGATAGGGTTCATCTGTCCCTTTTGTTATCAAATCATCAATCAAAACACCTATATACGCCTGGCTTCTTGTTAGTATCAAAGGGTCTTCCTCTTGATTTACCTTATGAGCGTTTATTCCGGCCATTAAACCTTGACAAGCGGCCTCTTCATATCCGGTTGTTCCGTTTATTTGTCCAGCAAAAAACAACCCTGCAACAAGTTTTGTTTCTAGGCTGTGTTTTAATTGTGTTGGCGGAAAATAATCATACTCAACAGCATACCCAGGTCGGAAAAACTTTGCGTTTTCAAAACCCGAGACCTTCCTTAATGCCTCTTCTTGTATCTCCTCGGGAAGCGATGTAGAAAATCCGTTTACATAAACCTCCACGGTTTTCCAGCCCTCTGGTTCAATAAACATTTGGTGGCTCTCTTTGTCTGAAAATCGATTGATTTTATCCTCAATACTCGGACAGTATCTAGGCCCCGCGCTCTCTATCGCCCCGTTAAATAGTGGACTTCTATCAAAACCTTTTCGTAAAATATTGTGAACTTCATCAGAAGTGTGCGCAACCCAGCACGACCTCTGTTTTATTAAGGGTTGGGTTTCTGTAAAAGAAAACTTACCGGGAAATTCATCACCTTTTTGTTCTTCAAAGGCAGAATAATTTAAGGAGCGACCATCTAATCTGGGCGGGGTCCCTGTTTTCATTCTTCCACTTTCGAACCCCAATAATTCCAAACATTTAGTAATTCCTTTAGATGACGACTCCGAGCTTCTTCCTCCATGAGTTTTATTTTCTCCAATATGCATTACCCCATTTAGAAACGTACCACTTGTTAGCACGACAGTTTTACAGCTGATTCTATTGCCGTTACTTAAAAAAACACCAGACACTTTATTGTTGGTCACATCTAAACCTTCCACTGAGGCTTGAAGAAAATCTAAATTCACTATTTGCTCAAGCGCAAGTCTCCATTGCTCAGCAAATCTCATACGGTCACTTTGTACCCTCGGGCTCCACATTGCTGGCCCTTTAGACCTGTTAAGCATCCTGAACTGTATTGCTGTATTATCTGTAATAATTCCGGAAAGGCCCCCAAGGGCATCAATTTCTCGTAATATTTGTCCCTTAGCAACACCCCCCATTGCGGGATTACAACTCATTTGCGCAATTGTCTGTAAGTTCATTGTTACCAACAGCACCGAAGAGCCCATTTTTGCGGCTGAACTTGCCGCCTCACAGCCCGCGTGCCCTCCTCCAACTACTACTACATCGTACATCATTGTTTCACGTGGAACATTATTAAACTGGATAAATCATTAGATATTTACTTTCTCTCTTTCGCATTGCTTCTTTTTCTTTGTCTGTCGAATCGTTATATCCACATAAATGTAAAATCCCGTGTATTATAACCCTTTTTAATTCTTGGTCAAAAGTAGTTTTTATTAATGCAGCATTTTCTTTAACCCTATGAATACTTATAGCTATATCACCAGTTAAACGGTTACCTCTATTTTCCGAAAAAGTAAGAACATCCGTATAATAATTATGTTTTAGGAATTTTTTATTCATTTCTAATAATTCATCATCTGAGACAAAATTGTAATCGATACGAGCCACCACTTTCTTTTCAATATTAACCACCTGATTAATCCAAAACTTCACTTTGTTTTTATCAAGAGAGAACTTCCAATCTGATAACTCTACGTTAAACGTTAACACCTTTTAACAGTTAATCTTATTAACTCTTTTTTCATGCCTACCTCCTTCGAATTCATTGCTTACAAATTCAATTACACACTTAAGCGCTTCTTCTTTAGAAATAAACCTTGCTGGGAGAGCTAATATATTAGCATTATTATGTTTTACACCTAATATCGCAAGCTCACTATTCCAACATAAAGCAGATCTTATACCTATATGTTTATTTACGCTCATATTTATTCCGTTTCCACTACCGCAAATAACAATACCTCTTTCGGCTTTTTTTCCTATAATATCTTTAGCGACAGCATGGCCAAAATCTGGATAATCTACTGATTCTGGGCCATCACATCCATTATTTAAAACGTTAAATCCTTTATCTTCTAAATGTTTTTTTATTTCAAACTTTAAATCATATCCAGCGTGGTCATTACCTATTGAAATTGTGAATATTTTGTTCATAACCTATATAACTATGTTGATTAATTTTAATTACTTAATTATTATTTTTTTAATTAACATTTTATAAAAATTTATTAAATATTAATATCATTTTATTAAAAAACTCAACTGTATTATTTATAAACAATTTAATTATAATTTATCTTATTATTTCCAAAATATAAACTATTAAAACTCTTATATTCATATAGTTAAATAAATATATAGTGTTTATAATTTGTTTATAATTTAATAACCTAATTTTTTACAAATGTTTCTCAACCTTATCAACCGAACATTACTACTATACTTTATCCTTATAAAAAAATATATTATTTATATATTAAACTTTATCCCTTGAGCTAATGGAAGAGATGATCCGTAGTTTAAAGTATTTGTTTGTCTTCTCATATATGCTTTCCAAGCGTCTGATCCACTTTCTCTTCCACCTCCTGTTTCTTTTTCACCACCAAAAGCACCTCCTATCTCAGCTCCACTTGTCCCTATATTAACATTAGCAATACCACAATCTGATCCACC
>JGI20156J14371_10000642_pt1 | contig 29997 bp, 25 predicted proteins | sample COG_06_FD_14371 | JGI IMG/M metagenome (IMG submission 14371)
TCTAAGCAAGGCGAACCCATTGAGAAAAGAGGTTCTATCACCTTGATGTATTAACTTTTAGTTAACGTTAAAAAAAGGCCATCCACAGAAGGGTGGCCTTTTTCATTACATTTGTATGCAATTTATATCTAAGTTGTAACCATGGACAATCCACTTCCAAAAATTATCGGGGAATACCTAACCTATGAGGACGTACTATTGGTTCCTGGATTTTCTGAAGTTTTACCAAGAGATGTAACAATAATCTCAAAGTTTTCAAAAAATATTTCTTTAAAGACACCCATTGTAAGTTCTGCAATGGATACTGTAACAGAATCAGCATTGGCCATTGCGATGGCTCAAGAGGGTGGTATGGGTGTACTCCACAAGAATATGACTGCTGAAAAGCAAGCCATGGAGGTCAGAAAGGTTAAAAGAGCGGAGTCTGGAATGATCATAGATCCAGTAACCTTAAGTAAGGATGCATTTTTATCTGATGCTAAGCGTCTGATGGCTGAATACAGGATTGGTGGTATTCCAGTTGTGGACCCAAACAAGAAGCTTATCGGTATTGTTACCAATCGAGATTTAAGATTTGAGCACGATGATAAAAAAAGTGTTGCAGACCTTATGACATCCAAATCGTTGGTTACAGCAAAAGAGAATACTACGATGGATGAGGCAGAGCTCATTCTACAGGAGAATAAAATTGAGAAACTTCCCGTTGTTGATGAAAAAGGAATATTAATCGGTTTGATTACTTATCGTGATATTTCAAAAAAAAGAAATAAACCGAACTCAAATAAGGATTCATTTGGCAGGCTGAGAGTTGCAGCAGCAGTAGGTGTTACTCCAGATATATTGGATAGGGTGAGGTTGCTGGTAACCGCAAACGCTGACGCAATTGTAATCGATACTGCGCACGGGCATACAAAAGGTGTGGTGGAGGCATTAAAGGCAGTAAAGAAAGAATTTTCAGGATTAGATGTTGTGGTTGGTAATGTGGCAACAGCAGAAGCTGCTAGATATCTCGTAGATGCTGGTGCTGACGCAGTTAAAGTAGGTATTGGCCCAGGTTCAATATGCACAACCAGAATTGTTGCAGGAGTTGGAGTTCCGCAATTAACTGCTGTAATGCTTGTTGCTGACGAAATTAAAGGAAGTGGAGTTCCTGTTATTGCTGATGGTGGAATTAGATATACGGGTGATATCGTCAAGGCTATAGCTGCAGGAGCAGATTGTGTTATGTTAGGATCCCTTTTAGCTGGTGCAAAGGAAGCTCCAGGTGAATCAATAATCTTAGATGGTAGAAGGTTCAAGTCTTATCGGGGCATGGGCTCTGTTGAAGCTATGGAGTCTGGCTCCAAAGATCGCTACTTTCAAGATGTCGAAGACGATATAAAAAAATTAGTACCTGAAGGCATTGTCGGCAGAGTACCATATAAGGGTGAAGTAAATGAAGTAATGTATCAGTTTATCGGAGGACTCAGAGCCGGAATGGGTTATTGTGGTGCTAAAAATATTGACGAGCTAAAAGAAAAGAGCAAATTTGTTCGGATTACTTCATCTGGCATTGCGGAAAGTCATCCTCATGATGTCACAATTACAAGAGAAGCGCCTAATTATAGTCGTTAAGGGATTATTATCTTTTGTCTCTCTATGTAATCTTGATAACACCTATATAGGCTCAATAATAATTCATAGTCTGTCTTGTATTGAATCATTTGTTTGTCCCATGTGCAAAACAATAAAAGTTCTTCAATTTGGCTAGATGTTAAGCCAGTCAATTCAAAGAGGGCATTTCTATTATTGTTTTTTGCCAGTTTTTGTCTATAATTTTCATTGTCTAGAATTGCTTTAAGCTCCCGCAGTTGTCTTGGTCTTTTTCCAAATTGATCGTATAAAAAATCTATTGGGTTTGCCAAAGTTGGCTTTACTGATTGCGGAATCATTATATCCTCTCCAGTGGGTCTTGCAGGCTCTTTGATTGGCATTTGCTTGGGTAGGTTGCTCGTCAGTTTATACGCTGTTATTGGAACCTCTTCGAGTAAAAAATTTTGTGGTAAAAGATCAATTATCGCTTTGCTATTACTATATGCTGAAGAATACCTGTAAGCAAAACCAGGTTTAGAAAAAACCAAAGTATCTCCTTCTTTTGCCTTTATGGAAAATTCACCATCCGAGTTTGAAGAGGATAAGGATTCGTCCCTAACATTTACAATTGTCACGTTAGGTACTGGATCTTTTGATTTATCTTCGATTATGAGACCTTCAAATAGGACCAATGACTGTCCGCTTGAAATAAAAAACGCTAGAAAGAAGGCTATTGTATAAAAACTCTTCACGATTGGAAAATTACAATAACTATGCCCGTTTCAAATCCCGATATTTGTATTGAAAAAAAACATATATGTCAGACGATAAGAAGATAATATTTTCTATGACGGGAGTGTCTAAAATACTTCCCAATAATAATAAAGCAATATTAAAAGATATTTTTTTGAGCTTCTACCATGGAGCAAAAATTGGAATCATAGGTCTTAATGGTTCGGGTAAGTCAACATTATTAAAAATAATTGCAGGTGTTGAGAAAAATTTTCAAGGAGATGTGGTTTTTGTTGAGGGTTATAGTGTAGGTTACCTAGAGCAGGAGCCGCAGCTTGATGAAACGAAGACTGTAATTGATATTGTTAAAGAAGGGGTGTCCGAAACTGTTTCTCTTTTGGATGAATACAATTCAATCAATGAGCAATTTAGTTTGCCAGAAGTTTACGAAAATCCTGATGCGATGGAGAAATTAATGAATCGTCAATCAGAAGTACAAGACAAGATTGACGCTACCAATGCATGGGAAGTGGATACGGTTCTATCTAGAGCGATGGATGCTCTCCAATGTCCCGATGGTGATACTTCAATATCGGTATTATCGGGTGGAGAAAGAAGGAGAGTGGCTCTTTGTAGACTCCTCTTAAGAAATCCCGATGTATTGCTTCTTGATGAGCCTACAAATCACCTTGATGCAGAATCTATTCTATGGCTAGAGCATCACTTGCAGCAATATAAGGGAACGGTGATTGCTGTAACGCACGATCGTTACTTCTTAGATAATGTTGCTGGCTGGATTCTTGAATTAGATAGAGGAGAAGGAATTCCTTGGAAAGGGAACTATACAGAATGGCTTGAACAGAAAACAAAGAGGTTGCAGGTAGAAGAAAAACAAGCGACAAAAAGAAGAAGAACTCTGGAAAGAGAATTAGACTGGGTTAGAATGAACCCAAAAGGTCGTCAGGCAAAATCAAAAGCCCGTCTTTCTAATTATGACAAACTGCTTAGCGAAGAGCAAAAAGACAAAGAACAAAGTTTAGAGATATTCATACCAAATGGACCGCGATTAGGTGATAATGTTATTGATGCAGAGCATGTGAAAAAGAGTTTTGGAGATAAGTTGCTCTATGAAGATTTGAACTTCAAATTACCTCCAGCGGGAATAGTTGGAATCGTCGGTCCTAATGGAGCAGGAAAGACAACTATATTTCGAATGATTATGGATCAGCTTAAGGCAGACTCAGGTATTTTTAAAGTTGGCGAGACGGCGAAACTTTCATACGTGGACCAGTCTCATGAAAAAATGGATCCTGAAAAGTCAATTTACGATATCATAGGAGATGGTCAAGAACAATTTGAGATAGGTAATCAAATCATTAATTCTCGTGCATATCTAGCCCGGTTCAATTTTAGCGGTGGGGATCAAAGTAAAAAAGTCGGAGTACTATCAGGTGGAGAAAGAAATAGACTACACCTTGCAATGGCACTCAAAGAAGGGGGTAATGTGTTACTTTTAGATGAGCCTACTAATGACCTTGATATTAATACATTAAGGGCGCTAGAAGAGGCTTTGAATAATTTCGCTGGATGTGCTGTTATTATTTCGCACGATAGATGGTTTATGGACCGAGTTTGTACTCATATATTGGGTTTCGAAGGTGACTCTCAGGTTTATTATTATGAAGGTTCTTTTTCTGAGTATGAAGAGAACAAGAAGAAACGATTGGGTGGCTCGCTTCTTGAACCAAAGAAATTCAAATACAAGAAATTAGTTAAATAATGAAACCACAATCTTCTAAAGGAACTAGAGATTTTGACCTAATACAGGTATCCAGAAGGAATTATGTAATTGAATTGCTTAGAAAGGCTTTTCAAACGTTTTCTTTTAATCCGCTTGAAACTCCAAGTTTTGAAAATATTGAAACTTTAATGGGTAAATACGGAGATGAGGGGGATCGCTTGATTTTTAAGATACTTCGATCCGGTGATTTCATGAAAAGTGTATCAGATAAGTCTAATCCAAAGATTAAAGAAATTGCCGATAAGGCTTTACGTTATGACCTGACAGTTCCTTTAGCTAGATATGTTTCTCAAAATTCAGGCAAATTATCTTTTCCATATAAACGATATCAAATTCAACCTGTATGGAGGGCAGATAGACCCCAAAAAGGAAGATATAGAGAGTTTTTACAATGTGATGCAGACGTGGTAGGCTCAAATAGCTTATGGCAAGAGGTTGAGATGATAGATCTTTATTCATTTGCTTTTCAAAGCCTAGGTATTTCAGTTGAAATCAATATTAACAATAGAAAAATATTGGCTGGAATAGCCGAAATATGTGGGATAGAAAATCGTTTAATAGAATTCACTGTGGTCCTAGATAAAATTGAAAAGATCGGTGAAGAAGGCATTATATCAGAACTGAGAGAAAAGGGCTTTTCACTTAAAGAAATAACGAAGTTGAAACCAGCATTTCGGTCATTTAAAAATCTAAATGAATCAATTGCATTTTTAAAAGATTGGCTCAATAAAAGTGAACAAGGCCGTCGAGGCATTGAGGAGTTAGAATTTGTTATTAAAAGAGTTAAAGATGCTGGTATCCTTAAATTGAACGTGAGTTTAGCGAGAGGACTTAACTATTATACCGGTTGCATCTTTGAGGTGAATGCTCTTAACGTAGATATTGGAAGTGTCGGAGGGGGTGGCAGATATGATAATTTAACTGCAATGTTCGGGCTTAAAAATATTTCAGGAGTAGGAATTAGCTTTGGCTTAGACCGAATAATGCTATGCTTGGAAGATTTAAATCTTTTACCTGACGGTATTATTCAATTTTGTGATGTAGTTATTATCAGAGTAGATGAAAGTTCATCTGATGATAGTTACAAAATTGCGCAAGAATTGAGATCTTCTGGAGTTTCAGTTGATTATTATCCCGATATCGTCAAAATAAAAAAGCAATTTGATTATGCTGAAAAAAGTGGTGCAAGCCATGTGATTATCTCTGAAAGTGAAAATGATCAAGATCAAATTAGAGTTAAAAATTTAATCACAGGAGAAAGCCATCTCATGAATAGAAAAGAACTCTTAACTTATTTTCAGGAGTTAAAGAACTAATGCTCACGGATGAGCATAATCAAATCTTCTGATTGAATTCGTTTCAGCATAAGCGTTAAGCCCTTGGGAACTTATAATTTTTTTCTCGACAATATTCATGAAACCGTCTTTTTCTGGAGAAACATTGGAGATGACTTCAATTACTTCTGCTTCAACAAGTAATGTACCATTGCTCATAGAATGGCTACCAATTTTTTTAAAAATGAACTGAATATCTGCGTTTAGTAGAATCGGCACATTAAATTGTTTATCGAGATTCCATTTTATATTATGAATATCTAGTTCGGAAATTTCATTAGAGTAATTCGCACTGCATTGATGCAATATTTCTAGTGAAATAAATTCTGTAGCGAGAGAAAAGTTGAAATATGAATTTCGCATTAAATTCTCATAGGATTGATGTGCAATTGTTGGTGGGCGAAATAAAAATCCCCAAGTAGGGGGTGATGAGCCAATATGAATCACCTGACTAAAAACACCTGAATTTGCTATACCATTCGAATTCATAGTGCTTAAAAGGCCTACACATTTTAGCCCGCCAAGAGAATTAAAAAAATTTGCCTTGAATCTGCTAGGCCACTTTTCCCAGATATCCTTGCTGATTTTTGTCTCCATTAATTTCGAATGCGTCCCATTCCACCATTTACTCCAAAAACTTCTCCTGAAATCCATTTTGACTCTAGAAGTAATTGAGCCATTTTGGCAATTTCCTCAGGAGTTCCGACAGCTTTTAAGGGGTGTCGTTGCTCAGATGCAGCTCTGCGATTTTCATTGCCGAGAAGTTTTGTGGCCATAGGTGTGTCGGTAAGTGAAGGGGCTATTGTATTTACCCTAACATTTGGTGCCCATTCAGCAGCCAAAGAGCGACCCAAGCCTTCAACCGCTGCTTTGGCCATGGCTACAGAGGCATGAAAAGGCATCCCTTGAGCAACGGCTACGGTACTGAATAAAACTACACTTCCCTTGGCTGATATTAATGATTTTTCAGCTTTTTGAAGAATTTTTGCCGCCCCTAAGGCGTTAATGGTAAAATCATTAATAAAGTCATCAGTCTTTAAAGACTTAAATGGTTTTAAATTAATAGTACCAGGACAATATACCAATCCACTGAGATGTTCCGGAAGGTTTATCGTTTCCATATTGTCAATCCCCATGCTAATGCTCTCAAGATTCGCATGTTCGTAATCAACAGGTTCTCTGCTAATTCCTAGTACTTTATTCCCTTTATTTAACAGCATTTCAGTTAAAGCTCTGCCTATGCCAGTTCTGTGTCCAATAATCAAAATTGTATGTTCCATTCTCTTTTAACACAAGTAAACCTATTTTTGTTGAAATAATTGTCATGAAAAATTCTGTTCAACTTAATATTCAATCGAAATGGTCCATTTCTGAATGGGAGAGTATTGCAAATGGAGATGCAACTATTTTATTTCCAAAGGAGACTAAAGAGGCCGTTACAGAAAATAGAGAATCCCTCGAGATTAGAATTAAACGTGGAGATGTACTTTATGGAGTAAACACTGGATTTGGCTCTTTGTGCACAACAGAGGTGTCAAATTCCGAATTGAAACAATTACAAATAAACTTGATTCGAAGTCATGCAGCAGGTACAGGTGGGGATGTTCAAGCAGAAGTTGTTCGTTTGATGTTGATCACAAAGATTCGAGCACTTTCAAAGGGGTATTCAGGAGTTCGTTGGACTCTTATTGAGTCTCTTTACAATTTATATCATCACGATATTCTTCCTATTATTCCAAAAATGGGGTCATTGGGAGCATCTGGGGATTTAGCTCCTTTAGCACATTTGTCATTGGTATTAATGGGTGAGGGTATGGCGACACATAATGGTGAAATCTATAAAGGGAAAGAGATACTGAAAAAATTTAATCTAAAGCCTTTACATCTTATGGAAAAAGAGGGTCTTGCCTTGATCAATGGTACCCAATTTATGCTTTCACATGGATTATGGGCATGTATTCAAACTCGTTATATATCATATTGGGCCGATTGGATATCAAGTATGTCCATAATCGGATTCGATACTTCAAGCGCTCCATTTGATAATAGGATTCAAATCATACGTAATCAACCCGGTCAAGTTTTTGTTGCCGATCGGATTAGAGATTTTTTATCTGATGCTCCAAGTTTTGAAATGGAAAAGAAACATGTTCAAGATCCATATTCATTTAGATGTATACCTCAGGTTCACGGTGCTTCCAATGATGTCTGGGCTCATGTTTCAGAGGTGTTTTTAAACGAAGCAGATGCTGTTACTGATAACCCAACGGTTTTCTCAAAAGAGAGTGATGTTATAAGCGCAGGGAATTTTCATGGACAAAAATTAGCAATGGCATTAGATTACGGAAAAATCGCATTGGCGGAGTGGGGTAGTATATCTGAAAGAAGAATTAATCAACTGACCTTAGGTAAAAGGGGTTTGCCGCCTTTCTTGGCGAAAAAACCTGGAGTAGAAAGTGGGATTATGATATTACAATATTCTGCAGCCTCATTAGTTAGTCGAAATAAACAAAGAACAGTTCCAAGCAGCACTGATAGTATTGATTCATCTGCGGGTCAAGAAGACCATGTTAGTATGGGTGCTAACGCAGCAACTGACTCAATTGATATTTTAGATCGGGTATGGACAATATTATCTATGGAATGGATAGCGGCGATTAGATCCATTGAAATGAGTGAAAGAAATGGTCCTGAAGCAATTTCTGATTTAATTCATTCATACAGAGATATTTACCCTTCTTCTCAAGGAGACAATGTATTAGCTGAAGAAATTCAAGTAGCTGAAAAATTTTTAAGAGATATAATTATTGAGGATAAGCCTTTTTTAAAATTTAAAAAATAGTTTTCACTACAAATTTCCATATTTTTGAGAAAATGAGGTGGCCGCATAAATTCCAGCAGTTTCTGTTCGCAAACGGTGCAGCCCAAAGGAAACATTAGCGAATTTTTTTGAATTAGCTTTTTGCAGTTCTTCCTCTGTGAAATCTCCCTCCGGCCCAATTAATATTAATATTGGAAAAGAGTTTGATTGCTCCAAAGATGAAAAGAAATCATTTTTTTGTACATCACCACAGGTGGCGATGTACTTATTAGAATCGGAGTTGATATTAAGTAGTGAACTCAGTGGTGTTAATTTATTTAATTTCGGAATGATACTCTTTTGACTTTGCAAACAGGCAGAACGGATTATTTTTTCTGATCGGTCATGATTTAAAAATTTTCTTTCCGAATGACTTGTTAGTATCGGTGTAATCTCATGAACTCCAATTTCAGTAGCTTTTTCAAGAAAAAAATTCCAACGATCTATACTTTTTGTCGGTGCAATTCCAATGTGTAAATGACCTTCTACAATTCCAATATCTGTTTCTGTCTTGGGGTTAGATATTCTAATTTGTTTCCGTGATAAGTCATCTATGTTTCCAATATAAATATTGCCAAATCCATCAAAAACTTTTATCGCATCACCAATTCCTAATCGTAATGATTTTATGGCATGAGTAATTTCTTCTTTATTCAAGAATACATGATTTCCTTCTTTGTAGCCGTAAAAATTATGCATTTCCGTCTATTTTATATGTCTGAATATTTCCATTTATCTGATGTTATCCTGGCTTGAGCCGAACTTGAAATATCATCATAAGCCCCGTTACGCATTGAAAATTGACCAACAGCTCCAATCATAGCTGCATTATCCATTGTATAAGAGAGTGGGGGTATATAAAACTCAATGTTTTCTTTGATTGCTAATGTGGTAATCTCATCTCTTAAAAAGCTGTTTGCTGATACTCCACCTGCAATAGCAAGCCTTTTAATTCCTGTGCTGAATATTGCTTTTTTTGTATTCAAAACTAATGGAGCAATAAGACTTTTTTGGATGCTGGCACACCAGTCTTCTAAGTCATTTTTAAGGGTGTTTGGATTGATGTTTTGTTCTTTTTGCATTGTCTGTAAAATATTAGTTTTAATCCCACTAAAACTAAAGTTTACTCCATTCATCCGTGTTTTACTAAAGGCAAAACGATCTGGGTTTCCGTATTTAGCATGTCTGTCAATTAATGGACCTCCTGGGTAATCTAGAGATAAAAGTTTAGCTGATTTATCAAACGCTTCACCGACTGAATCATCAAGAGTTTGTCCTAAGACCTCAAAATAGTTCCAGTTTTTAACAATTACAATCTGCGTATGTCCACCTGAAACTGTTAGGCAGAGATAAGGAAATTCTAGGCCAGAATCTTCTTGAACATTCGTTTCTATTAAAAAACAAGAGAGCATATGGCCTTCTATATGATTTACGTTTATTAATGGTATTGAAAGAGCAAGAGATAGTGATTTAGCTAAAGAATGTCCAACCAATAAACTTCCCAGAAGACCTGGGCCTTGTGTTACGGCAATTCCCTCTAAATGGCTAAATTCTACTTTAGAATTTCAAAGCAGCTAAAACAGTTGGAACGATTGATTGAATATGAGCTCGAGATGCCATTTCTGGAACCACTCCACCAAATGTCCTGTGAATCTCTTGATTATGAACACAATTAGATAGAACCTTAAATCCTTTTAGCACAGCAACAGAGGTATCGTCGCAACTAGATTCAATAGCTAATATTATAGGTTTTTTATCAATCAAAACATGAATTTCTTGATGAGCTTGGTATAATATGATTTACTTATTCAATTTTATTTGAATATCATTATTCTAATTATGATCCGGTTGTAAAGTGATATTTTTTACAATATGAAGTCCATATCCTTCTATTCCAACTCTTTTCATGGGATGGTTTGTGAGTAGGATAACATTTCTAATATTTATTTCTCTTAATATCTGAGCCCCAACTCCATAATCTAAAGGATCCATACCAAAAGACTTTGGAATCTTTTTCGACTCTTTTTTTGGAACAAACTGCATTAAGTCATAGACATGGTCTTTGCGCTGGTTAAGACAAACTAGAACTCCAGACCCTGATTTTTGGATGGCTTTTAAAGCGCGTTTGATATTGCTATGCTGGAAATATTCTGTTTGAAGTTCATCTAAAATTGATTCTAACATCTCCGCTTTGCATTCTTACTAAAACTTCTTCCTCTTCGGTCCAATCACCAATTTTAAATGAAATATGAATCTGATTAGATGTTGTTTGCTCGTAGATATTAACATCTAATATTCCATAAGGTGAATTAAGTTTAAAATTCTTTTTTAATCTAATTAAACTTTCTCGTTGCAGGCGGTAGGAGATAAGCTGTTCAATAGATATAATTTTTAAATTAAAACGTTTAGACATTTTAATTAATTCAGGAAGACGGGCCATTGTTCCATCTTCATTCATTATTTCAACTATTACTCCTGCAGGTTTTTTCCCTGCTAGCCTTGCTAGGTCGATCGAAGCTTCTGTGTGACCTGCCCGCCTTAGAACCCCTCCTTGTCTTGCTCTTAAGGGAAAAATATGACCTGGTCGCTGAAAATCAGTAGGTTTTGAGTTAGTATCAACTAAAGCTTGAATAGTTTTAGCTCTATCTGAAGCACTAATTCCAGTTGTTACTCCATTTCCAAATAAATCAACACTAATGGTGAACGCGGTTTGGTGCGGGTCTGTATTATTTTTAACCATTGGGCCAAGGTCTAGCTCATCACAACGATCGTCGGGCAGAGGAACACAAATAAGGCCCCGGCCATGCATAGCCATGAAATTTACGGTGTCAGCAGATATGTTTTCCGCAATTGCTATTAAATCACCTTCGTTTTCCCTATTCTCATCATCGACTACAATTACCAATTTGCCTTCTGATAAATCCTCTATTGCTTTTTGTATTGTGCTGAATTCTGAACTCATTTATTATTTCGGGTTGTGGGTTGCCAAATTCCAGTTTCTCTTGTGCGAATGTATCTCATTAAACCTAAAAATAAGGCTATATTCATCCATGAAAAGTAGGAAATGGATTTCATTTGACGAGAAAGAAACTTAGGGAGAATTTTAGTAGGGTAGAGGATAACAAAACTAATTATTATCAATTGGACAAATGACCAAATTGATATGAGAATGTCACCATCTTGAATAGTTAATCCTATGTTAATCAAAATTCCAAGAATAAAGAAAATAGGAAAAAGCCAACGTAAAACTTTATGTCCTAAAAAAATCAATCCAGACGGAAAAGTATGACTGAATATCATAGAAGAAAAACGAATTAAATTCTGCCAATTCCCTTGAGATATTCTGATTTTTCGGTTGAATTCCATAGAGGAATTATTACTTACATCTTCAGTGCATATTGCTTGATTGGTGTGAACTACTTTTTTTCTTGATTTTAAAACGTTCATTGTATGAAAAAAATCTTCCATAAGAGTTCCTTTTGGGATTGTCATAAAGGCCTCTCTTCGGATTGCATAGCATCCACCTTCAACCCCCATAGCACATCCCCAAAGCTCTCCTTCTTTTTGCTTTAAATCATTCTCCCAATTCATATAAGACTCTTCATTTTTAGAAACACCATCAGAAGAATTATGTTCTATTCCTCGGTAAACTAAATTCCCTCCTACTAAATGGATTTTTGAATTTAACACTAAGGGAGTAACAAGTTCCTTAAGTGCATCTGGACGAAAGAATATATTGGCATCTGTACCAACAATAATCTCTGAGTTTCCTCTATTAACCATTTGATTAATGATACTTGATTTACCTGAACGCTTTTTCATTCGAAGGAAATCAATCGAGTCCTCTGATTTCATAAATTCGGTGAGCAATGAATCGGTTGAATCGGTTGAACAATCCGATCCAATCCTTACTTTTAATAACTCTCTTGGATAATCTAATGCAAGAATCGATTTCAATTTATCTTTAATTACGGCTTCCTCATTAAAAGCTGCAAATACTATATCCACCGTTGGCCATGACTCTATTGAGTGAGAATCATATTTATTGGTTTTCTTTAAGTTGTATAATAAATTAACTAGTTTGGGATATAGGAAATAGGGTATAGATAATAATGCAGAAGCTAGAATTCCACACTCGATTAAAAAGCTATAAAAAGGATATATATTTAAAAGTGAATTGATCATGTTTTTGCCTCTATATTCTTCATTTTTTTAATAAACAATTCGTCTGAGAAATTATTTACCGCATGCTCTCTGGCGCGGGTACCCATTTGATATCTATAATTAGAATCATTATACAATTCGGAAATCGCCGCTGCGAATTCCTCTGCTGTATCTGCTATATATAAATGCATTTTATTCTTGCAAAGTAAACCTTCTGCTCCAATGGTGGTGGTAACGATAGCTTTACCTCGTGACATAGCTTCTAAAAGCTTAATTCTCATTCCACTACCTGAAAGAAGTGGAGCTATAAATATGCCATAATCTTGAAATGGTATATCTCTTGTGTAGGAATTATTCCAATTTATAGTTTCATGTTGCTCAATACTATCTGGCCATATATTTGAGTAAACAGTGATTTGAATTTTATCGGAGATTTTAGGAATTACAGATTTAACAAACCAATTCATTCCTATAATATTAGGTTCCCAATCAAGTGCTCCAAGATGATAAAGTTTATTTGAGGCAGATCCGCTAAAAGTCCAAGTTTTTTCATGATTAAAAGTGCAAGGAAACACCTCAGTTGATTTTGCACCTAATTTTTTAATACTTACAGAGTCTGCTTCGGTTATGGGCCAAACACGACTTCCTCGAATTAAGTTGGTTTCCCATTTTTTGAGTTTTCTAGTTTGCCATTGGATAAAAATATTTTTAAAACTCAGTTTAGTTGAAGAGAGTGTTCGTTCCCATATTTGATGCTCAACATTATGAGTTCTAATTATGAAAGGTGTATCGCCCCAGCTTTTGTTGTAAACAGACATATAAATACTATCAACAACTATTAAGTCTATATTTTTTGATACTTTTTTTATGGCAGAAGCAACTTCTGTGCTATAAAATCTTGACGCGAAATAAGATCTATTATTTAAACAGTGATAAATAAAAGTAAATGGCCCTGGTAATAAATTCACATTGAAGCATTCAAGTATAACGCTTGAGTCAAAAGGTTTCGGATTCGAGACAAAATGCTTATTCGTATTTAAGGCGATCACATGGATATTATGGCCGGCATTGTGCTCAATACGAATAAGACTCTCCATTGCAATGGAGGATCCATCACGTCCAGGAAAAGGAACTTTATTGCATAAGTGAAGTATCCTCATTAAGAAAAGTATCTCTTCAAATTAAAAAACTTAATACGCAACCTGTTGAAGCTATTCATACTAGCGTCGTTAGCAGCCCATATTGTCATCCAAATAGAAATTGGAAGAAGAACAATATTTGGCAACCATATTGCCCAAAATGGAGAAATAAGCCACTCTCTACCCATTTTTTCAAAAATTATAGACAAAACATAATGAAAAAGAAACAAAAGAACAGAAATAACAAAAGGAAGCCCAAAACCTCCTTTTTGAATAATAGCTCCAAGTGGGGCACCGATAAAAAATAAAAGTATACAAGCCACTGCGACAGCAAACTTTTTATGAAATTCTATAAAGTGTCTTGCAATAATTTGCCTTCTCCATTCAAATTCGTTTTCAACTTGATTCATAAAATCACGGTTAGATTGTGCAAGATGAATTGAATTATTTCGTGGCCCTAAACAAATATTTTTGTCCAATCCTGTTTTTAACGCTGTAACCTTCAGATGAAGAAGAAAGAGAGGAATCATTAGTTTTCCATCCAAAGAATTTATTGCGCATTGTATTACTTACTTCATTTTGTCGTTTTCGGTATTTTTTATATAAGTCGTTAATTGCGATGTTTAGTTGATTGACATTAAGCATATTGTATTCGTCACTTCGACTTACTTTATATAAGTCTCCCATTGCGTAGGAGCCCATGTCTAGCCTAATTATCATTTTTTCAAAAGTGCTTTCAAGAAATGGTTCCCTATTATTGGACCTTTTACTCTCTAATTCGTATTCTTGATAAGAGTTTCCATTAAATAGGATGAACTCCATCCATTTATTACCCTCATTGTATTTTATTACCCCACTTGGAGCAGTAACTAATGAGTGATTACCTTTTCCTCTTTCTTTATGATTATATATGATAATATCATAAATTTCATTATCATTTTTTCTTCCAATTTTGATGCTGTACCCATCTATTCCTCCATAAAATATACCGGGTTGAAGATTAAATGTAGGACGTTGCTTTGCAATGTTTATTAACAAGTTTTCACCCTTGAAATTAGCTACGGGAATTAGATTATTACTTACAATAAACATGCCCGCAGAGATAAACGCTAGAGCAATAAGAATAGGCCTAATTAGTCTATAAAAAGATGCGCCTGAAGATTTTGCCGCGGCAAATTCTTTGCTTTCAGATAAATCTCCAAAGACCATAATTCCAGCAAATAGGACTGCTATCGGTACGGCCATTGGTAAAACAGATGCACTCCAAAAGAACATTAGCTTTATTATGTAAAACCATTCAATTCCACGCCCAGCAAGATCATCTACATATTTCCAAACCATCTGCATCAAAAGAAAAAAAATTGAGATGCCTAATGTTTTTAGAAAAATACCGAGAAATGAGCGAAGTATATATTTATCTATTCTCTGCATGTCCTGGGTTTAATCACATGTCATTTGGCGCGATATAATCGTAATCTGGGTAATTATTTAAATCAAATTTCACTTGTTCCATATTTATGCCCTGATCAACTTTATAATCAAAGAGCTGGACCTTAGTAATAACATTATTCTTCCCATACTCATGGTAAGAATGAACTTTCTTTGAACTTAATTCAATTCCAAGAACAACCTTTAAGATATCATCTTGATTCTCTGGAACTAATTCAATGTATTGTATAATCATTTTTTCATGCTGTTCCTTTTTTAAAAATCTAAAATCACTTCCACTTGTATATCTATTTAAGATCTTTTCTGGTGAATAACTATTATCATTAGTGTCAATTATGCGAACTGTGATTTCTTCGTCTTCATCACTAACAGTTATCAATTTATTCGATTCGATAAATATGGTTTGCCCATTCAAGGTTAGGCGACCAGTATCTCCCACTAAAATTACAGACCCTTTGTTTTTACGCTGAATTCTATTTCCGTCTCTTCCAGGTGCATCAAGAATTAGAGAAAACAGAAAGGATTGATCTTCATACTCAAGAGTTTTATTTTGTGCTTCCTTAATAAGTATTAAAGCTGGGTTAATTTGGGCCAAACTTTTTTGTGATAAGCACAAAGCCAAAACGATAAATAAACCTTGCTTATATCTCTTCATTTTCATCTGTATTTTTATTCAGTTTTAAATTCAGTTCGTTTTCATTAGGAACAAGAACTTGCCTTGCTTTCGAACCTTCAAATGGTCCAATTATACCTGCGTCTTCGAGTTGATCTACCAGTCTTCCAGCTCTATTATATCCAAGTTTTAATTTTCTCTGAAGAAGAGATGCTGAACCTTGTTGATGAATTACTACAATTCTAGCGGCATCTTCAAATAACACATCTCTTTCTTCAGCGCTATAGTTATTGACATTTGAATTAGATTCTTCACCAGTATATTCGGGAAGGCCATAAGCGCTAGGATATGCTTGTTGAGATCCAATGAAATCACATATTTCTTCCACTTCAGGTGTATCTAAAAATGCACACTGTAAACGGATAAGATCATTACCTGCAGAGAAAAGCATATCTCCCTTTCCGATCAATTGATCAGCTCCTCCAGAATCTAAAATTGTGCGAGAATCAATTTTTGAAGAGACTTTAAATGCTATCCGTGCCGGAAAATTAGCTTTAATAATACCTGTAATCACGTTAACCGAAGGTCTTTGAGTAGCAATTATTAAATGAATACCTATTGCCCTTGCTAATTGAGCAAGACGAGCAATGGGTGTTTCAACTTCCTTTCCTGCAGTCATTATTAAGTCAGCGAATTCATCAATAACTAGAATTATATAAGGGAGATAACGATGACCACCTTCCGGATTTAATTTACGAGTTGTGAATTTTTGATTGTATTCTTTGATATTTCTAACCATTGCGTCTTTAAGGAGCTCATACCGATCATCCATTTCGATACACAAGGAGTTTAGGGTATTTATAACCTTTGTTGTGTCAGTTATGATAGCTTCGTCTGTATCGGGCAACTTAGCAAGAAAATGACGTTCAATCTTGTTGTATAATGTTAATTCTACTTTTTTTGGATCGACTAGTACGAATTTCACTTCTGAAGGGTGCTTTTTGTATAGAATAGAGGCCAGTATAGCATTTAACCCAACTGACTTACCTTGACCTGTAGCTCCAGCCATGAGTAAATGAGGCATTTTAGCCAAATCGGCAACAAATACTTCGTTTGAAATAGTCATACCCAATGCTACTGGTAAGTCCATAGTTGTCTTTTTGAACTTTTCAGAAGTTAAAACGCTCTTCATTGATACCATTTTAGGGCTACGATTAGGAACCTCAATTCCAATTGTACCTCTTCCAGGTATTGGCGCAATAATTCGAATTCCTAAAGCACTGAGGCTTAGTGCTATGTCATCTTCTAAATTCTTAATTTTTGAAATTCTCACTCCCGCCTCCGGAATAATCTCATATAAAGTAACCGTTGGGCCAACTGCTGCCTTTATTTTGGCAATTTCAATTTTGTAATTTCTTAGTGTTTCAAGTATCCGTTCTTTATTGGCCTCTAATTCTTCAGAATCCACTAATTGATCTGGAACATCAAAATCAGCAAGAAGTCCATAGTTGGGATGAACGTATTTTGACAATTCCAATTTCGGGTCATAAAGAGTCCCTAAAGCACCTTTAGTCAACTCTTCTTCTGAAACTTCTTGAAGAGCTTCACTGTGAGTATCAATTGGGGCTGCAACTTCCAAACCCATCTCCTCTGAGATAGTATCCTCTATTGGTTCATTGATTATTTCCTCTGATATAATATCCTCTGTTGGTTCATTGATTATTTCCTCAATTATATTCTCATTTTTCAATGATTCGATAGGCCCAATTATTTCTTCTAATTCATCATTTACATTAACTTTTTCTTTATCCAATCCAAAATCATTGTCGGAATTATTCCCATCACTCATTGTTAACAGCGAATCAGAATCTCTTGACTCAAAAGTCTTTTTCCAATTTTGTGGAGATAGTCTGAAAAACCAAATTAGATGCATAGACGTAATACTCGACCATACTAACCAAAGACCAAGTTCCCCGAAAATATTTGAACCCCAAAGATGAATAAACTTACCAATATCACCGACCCATACATCATTGGGAGAAACAGATACATCTGAGAAAATATTAGCAAGCATACCCGTTAGGCAACTCAACAAAAATGTATAGAAAAGCCCAAGTCTTGTTATTCGAGATAACCTAGACCTCAGTCCAAATAAAATCTTTAAACCCAGGTAAATGAAACATAAAGCCGGAAAAATAAAAGTCCATCCAAGTGTCCTTAGAGTTATAAAAAAACCGATAGCCCCACCCAGTTTACCAAATACGTTATCAATTTCAATTGTAGGGTCAAGTAAAATTTCACTAAAATTGAAGCTGACATAACTAAAATCATTTTTCCAAGAAAAAAGTGTTGATATTCCAGATATTAAAACGAATAAACCAGCAAAAATTATTGCAAGTCCAAAGACAGCATGCAATGATTTATTATCTCTTACATCAGTCATAACAGACTTCAATGACTTAGCAGGCTGCAATTTATTTTTAGACTTAGTTTTTTTTGCCATTTGAATTTCTGACCTAGGCATCAAAGGTAGCCCAATTCCTACCTTTGTAAAACCATGATACAATTGATTTCCGTAATGTCAGAATTAGGAGCCGGTACTGAAGGTTCATCAGGAGGTTTTTCAGCCATCGTTTCCGCATCTTCAAAGCATTCGGAGAATGCTACAGGTCTTCATAATTCTAATGGCATAGTGATAGTAGAGAATGAACAATTCTCAGCAAGTTTAAACCCCGACTTTCGCCACGCTAAAAACTTACGTGAGATTGTCACAATGTACAACAGGATATCTAGTGCTATTGAGAGTTGTGTTTTAGATGATAAATTTCCGTTTGTAATAAGTGGTGATCACTCTAATGCTGGAGGGACTGTAAGCGGCCTTAAAAGATCTTGGATGAATTCCAGAATTGGTTTAGTTTGGATTGACGCTCACGCTGACCTTCATTCTCCTTTTACAACTCCTTCTGGAAATGTTCATGGTATGCCAGTTGCCACAGCAATTAAGGAAAATAATATCGAAAATGCGATTAATCAACCTAGTGATAAAACTATTGATTTATGGGGTAAGTTATTAGGGGACGAAAGAAGAGTTAACCCAAGTGATATTGCATACGTTGGACTCAGAAGTGTCGAAGATGCGGAAAGTTTTTTGATTCAAAAATATGGTATGGGTGTCCATACGGTAAAAGAACTTAGAAATCGTGGAGTTGATAAAGTTATAAGAGATATTGAATTACAACTTGATAAATGTGATGTAATTTACGTTTCATTTGATGTTGACAGTATGGATCCTTCAGTTTCTAATGGAACTGGTACTCCTGTTAATGATGGCCTTTCTAAAAAAGAAGCATTAGAGCTTTTACAGACGCTTGCAAGTCACTCAAAAGTAAAATGTATTGAATTTACAGAAATCAACCCGTCGCTTGACAGTATTGGAGAACCTATGGGTGAAGTAGCAAGTCATTTATTTCATGAAACAATTAATTGTTTGAATAAAAGATTAAGTAAATGATTAATACTACATTATCACTAAAGTTAGTTATAACTGATCTTTTGAAAGATCTTTTTGGGGATCATAATTTATTCATTGATCTTCAAGAGACCAGGAAGGAATTTAAAGGAGATCTCACCTTGGTTATATTTCCGTTTTTAAAAGTTAGTAAGCTTTCACCCGAAGCTACAGGTGATTTAATAGGTTCTAATTTATTAAAAAGGTCCTTGGAGGTTAAAAATTATAATGTTGTCAAAGGTTTTCTCAATTTGACATTAACAGACCAGGTAATTACAACACTTTTTGATGAGATTAAAAGAACGAATAATTTTGGTTTGAAAGATTTGGATCCTTTGTTGCCTTCCGCGATGATCGAATACTCATCACCTAATACTAATAAACCCCTGCATTTAGGTCATATTAGAAATAATCTCTTAGGTGACTCAATTTCAAGAATTGTCAAAGCGTCGGGAAGGAATGTCATTCAAGTCCAAATAATAAACGATAGAGGGGTTCATATTTGCAAAAGCATGTGGGCTTGGAAAAAATTTGGAGACGGAGAGACCCCAAAAAGTTCTGGTCTAAAAGGTGATCATTTAGTGGGAAAATACTATGTTTTATTTGACAAGGAATATAAAAGACAAATAAATGAAAGTGTACTAAATGGTAAAGAGCAAGAAGAAGCGAAAAAAACTGTCCCTTGTATTATAGAAGTTCAGAAGATGCTTTTAGATTGGGAGTCAGGAGATAAAGAAGTAGTTGAGCTTTGGACTAAAATGAATACTTGGGTCTATTCGGGTTTTAAAAAGACATATGATCGTTTAGGTATTGTATTCGATAAAAACTATTATGAATCCGAAACTTATATTTTAGGTAAAAAAGATATTATTGAAGGTCTTCAAAATGGTGTCTTTTATAGAAAACCTGATAATTCAGTTTGGATTGATTTAAGCGCTGAGGGACTAGATGAAAAAATTGTTCTAAGAAAAGATGGGTCATCTGTTTACATGACCCAGGATATTGGAACTGCAATTCAACGATTTAAAGATTTTGAAATTGACTCATTAACATATGTAGTGGGCAATGAACAAGACTATCATTTTAGAGTATTGTTTTTGATTCTCGAAAAATTAGGTTACCCATGGGCAAGGAAATTGAGCCATTTATCTTACGGTATGGTTGACCTACCATCGGGAAAGATGAAGTCCAGAGAAGGTAAGGTTGTTGATGCTGATGACTTAATGGATGAAATGGAGTCAGCTGCGAGGAAAATGTCAATTGAACTAGGTAAGTCGCAATCATTCAACAATTCAGAAAGTGAAATACTCAATAAAGTTCTCGGACATGGTGCTTTAAAGTACTTTATCTTAAAAGTTGATCCCAAAAAGAGAATGATATTTAATCCTGAAGAATCCATTGATTTTAATGGAAATACTGGACCTTTTTTACAATATACTCATGCTCGAATATCTTCTTTAATTAATAAAAAGGGGAGCCAAGTAAATTATAATTGGGACCAATTTGAACTAACCGAAAAAGAGAGGGGTCTCGTAATATTGACTGCCAAATTCCCCCAAAATATTCAAGCTGCTGCTGCTGGCTTAAATCCAAGTATTATAGCTGCATATTTATATGAATTGGCAAAAGGTTTCAATAGCTTTTATCAGCAGCATTCGGTTTTAAATGCCGAAACAGCCTTAATTGCAGCATTTCGCTTAGACTTGTGCAAGGAAGTCGCTAACGTGTTAAACTCAGGGCTTAATATTTTAGGAATAAATGCACCTGAAAGAATGTAAAATAGTCTACCATTTAGCTTGGCTAGTTGCTTTTTTAATTCTTTTGGGAAGCCCATCTTTATGTAACATAATTGATATCGTTTTAGATTTCACAAAGGCTTCTGAGGCGTAAATATATCCATTACGATAAGGGTTTTTAATGTCTCCCCAAGAGTTTTTTACAATGTAATAAATACCACCTTTTTGATCCTTGACCTTTCCCACTATTTGCATGCCATGATCATCCTGAGTTTGATAATTATCAAAACCTAACTGGCGAATTTCTTGTGTTACATTCATTTCTTCGTGAGGAGACGAAAAAGCCTCGGATCTTTCAGTGTCTGACATATCGGCCCATGACTTTGTAGGAGAAATAGCAACGCCATTTTTAAGGGAAAATCCACGCTCTGAAACGTCAGTCGCCCATGCTATCGTAAATCCGTTTTCTAGGGCATGGTCAATAGAGGTCATCATTTGATCTAGTGGAACATTGTAAGACATTGCCCATGACCAGTTATCGGGTACTTCAATTGGGAACCAAGTATAGAAAGGATGGTGAGTAAAAGAGGTAATTTGTACATAATCATCAGAATCTATTCCAAGATAATCATCGGCAAAAAGACGTGGAGTGTAAATCTTCCCATTAAAAGAAAATTCTTTTGGCTCATCACCTAAGTAAGCATCTAAGACACCATCAAATCCGGTCTTCCAAGCAGTTGATATCTTTCCGCTATTCTTATCTTTTACAGCATCCAGTATTCCTTTTAGAGAAGCTTCCAGTTCACCATGGTCATTTCCTTTAGTACCGTAATTTAGACCAGGGTATACATCTTCAGGGACAGCACCATATTTCTTGATTACATAAAATATATCTGGCTCAGCTCCTCCTTGAGCAAAATTCAAGTTCCCGTGAAGACGAATATACTTGTCAGCTTTGTCTTGGTATACTTTTCTTACAGTATACATTTCAGAGAGATCTATTTTAGGTTTACCTAATCTTATAAGCTCAGATTCTAAAAAAGCTGTAGCTGAATAACTCCAACATGTTCCGGATCGCCCTTGATTTTTAACAGACGTTGCTTCGATATCGTAAATCGTCGTGAATTCAAATTGTTGAACATTTGATTCTCCATTATTCGCCACTTTGTTTATTAAGTCAACTTGTCCAAAAATTGAAATAGGAATAAAGAGTGATACTATCGTTGCAGAAAGTTGTTTCATATTTAAAAATAAATTTATTAGTTAAGCTTTGTATGCTACAGGTGGATTTTTAATTCCGTTAGAGTAGTCATAGAATCCTTTTCCTGACTTTACTCCTAGGTCACCTGAAGTAACGAGGTTAATAAGCACAGGATTCGGAGAATATTTTTGTTTACCATATCCTTGATGCATAACGTTTAATATACTCAAGCAAACATCAAGACCAATAAAATCTGCTAATTGAAGCGGTCCCATCGGATGACCCATTCCAAGTTTCATTATTGAGTCAATTTCAGATACTCCAGCAACCCCATTTTGAAGGGACTCAATAGCTTCATTGATCATTGGCATTAAAATTCGATTCGCTACAAAACCTGGATAGTCATTGCAAGCTACTGGTGTTTTGCCTAATTTTTTTGATAACTGTGTTATTACAGCTATTGTCTTTTCAGAAGTTTTATAGCCACTAATTATTTCTACAAGTTTCATTACCGGCACAGGGTTCATAAAGTGCATTCCAATTACATTCTCTGGATGTTTGGTGACTGAAGCAATTTTTCCTATTGAAATAGAGGAGGTGTTAGTAGCTAAAATAGTTTCTTTGGAAACCAAAGTGCTTAAACTTGAAAAGATCTTGAGCTTCAAGCTTTCATTTTCAGTAGCAGCTTCGATTACAATATCTGCTGATATTACAGCTTGCTCAAGATTGGTGACTAATTGAATTCTCTCAAGCGAGGATCGCCCTGCATCTGCGGTTAATAATTCTTTACTTATCTGCCTATTAATATTTTTTTCAATATTAATTATTGATTTGGCTAACGCTTTCTCATCGATATCAAAAAGCATTACGTCGAATCCATTTATGGCAAAAACATGGGCAATTCCATTACCCATTGTTCCGGCTCCGATAACGGTTATTTTTTTCATGATGCGCAAGATACGCAGAGATCACTTTCCACGGCCCTGAATTATTGTCCAAACTGTGTATATTAAAACTTTTATATCATTGAAAAACGACATATTTTCAATGTAAATGAGGTCATATTTCATCCTGGATATCATTTCTTTGACATTACTTGCATATCCAAACCTAACCATTCCCCAGCTTGTAATGCCTGGCCTAACCTTATAAATATGCCTATATTGAGGTGCTTGCGCTATTATTTTCTCAGCATAAAAAGACCTTTCGGGCCTCGGACCAACAATGCTCATGTCCCCTTTAAAGACATTCCAAAATTGTGGCAACTCATCTAATCTATATTTCCTTAGAAACTTGCCTATTGTTGTTATTCGAGTGTCTTTTTCACTACTCAATTGAGGGCCATCCTTCTCTGCATTGATTCGCATCGTTCGGAACTTGTATATATTAAACGCCCTTTGATTTTTTCCAAGTCTAGGTTGAGAAAAGAAAACTGGTCCCTTTGTAAGTCTTACCATTATTGATAGAATTATCAGTATCGGGGAAATAATAACTAAAGCCAATATGCTAATTAAAATATCTATTAATCTCTTAGAATTACGTTGCCACGGATTCATCGGATCAATATGCCATTCCATTAATGGAACACCATGGTCATCTATTTTTACTTGCCCTGAAAGTATTCCATAGGTATCGGGAATCATGAATGTCCTAACTCTAGAGGTCTCTAGGTCTAGAATCAACTTGGTAAGCTGATGGTGGCTCTCGGGTGCAAGGGCTACGATGCAATCTCTAATATTTAAATTATTTATGCAGCTACTAAGATTTTTGAGTTCTCCTACCATGGGTATGTCACCTAAAAAACCTTTGTCATCATTTTCTTTCTCTTCGGTATTTATCCATCCAGAAAATATTTCACCCGACCAGTTAGAATGCAAAGACAATGATTCTAAATTTTTCTGAAGTTCTGATCTTGAGCCTATCAGAAGTGTAGGGAAAGAGTATCTTTTAGATAGGATATTCCTTTGAATAATATAGCCCATAACCATCCTATTAAAAATAGATCCTAAAAAAATGATTCCTGAAAAAATACCTGCTGTTTTAAAATAATCCGTATAATCAGTGACATAGTCATTTAAAAGAAATATTAAAAAATAGAAGCTGGAAAACACAAAAAATATCTGAACAATAAGTCTTATTTCAGTCAAACGAGATTTTCTTATTGGATTAATATAAAGGCCTATTAATGCAATAGAAAAAACCCAAAGTATTGATGTTATAGAAGCACCGAGGCTATAAAAATTATCCCAATGCATCGCTTCTAGTCCAAACCTTGCTGGCTCTATAACTGCCTTTCTGTAAGAATATAGAGCAGTATATGCAATCCAAGCTGTAACGAAGTCACATATAACATATGCAAATCGCCATAATTTTTGATGAGTATTTAAATTAAAACTCTGTATTTTCATTCGTAGTAAAGAAGTCTGACATTATCAATTAAAACCGTGTCTAGTATGCCATTATTGAGTTTTGCAGAACCTATGAAAATTTTAAAAGAACTTGCCTGAGGGGAGCCTGACACTTCAGTAATGAAATTTACATAACCATGGTTCCATTTTGAGGTGGGTAAGAATGTAGCTGTTGGCATTTGAACTATTTGCCCTGGATTTATTGCAATCACACCAATAGTCAATGGGTTTGTTGTGTGGTAATCAAATTCTAAATATACATTTTCACCACCTTTTGGGAGTACGAAATTATCGATACTGCTGACTTCAAATTTGCAAATTCCAGTATCTAAAATAGCCATTCCGCTATATATATTTTCCTCTCCTTGAGGGGGGGGGAATTTAATATTGGAATCAGAAGTGAGTATCCAGTTAGTGTCACTTTGATTAGTAGCACTGAGGGTGCTCACCCCAGATTCAAATGTTTCGAGGTTTTTTATCTGTAAATCTCCCTGAGGAGCATTAAAATTATAAGAAACAATCTTGTTCGATCCAATAGGCAGATCAATAGTTTTCCCTTTTTCAAGGCCTATTGACAGTTCGATAGGTTTATAAAATGGATATATGCCTCGGAACGTGGATACACCATTAATATCAATTCCTGGTTCCATCTTTAAATCATAAGATCCATCATTGTCTATTAAAACTGGAATTTCCACTGGCAATTCAAAAGCTCCAAGATTATTATTATTTACTTTGATCCAAACAGAAGATATTTTCGAACTAGAATTACCATATGGTAAATTTGGGCTTGGAGACATGAATAGCTCTTGAATGTTTAAATATGCCGGCTGTTCAATGGAATTGTTATCACAGCTTGCTAATAGGCCCAAACACAGGTATAAAATAAAAAAAATGAAAATCTGTTTCATATAACAAATGTAGAGTAGTCATCCCATTGTAAATTGCCGCATAAAAAAAACTCTTTTGGACACTACCAAGCATCAAGGTCAAAGACAGCATTTAATCGAAGTTCTCAAGGAAAAGGGCATATTTGACGCCAATGTTCTTCATGCCATTGCTAACGTGCCCAGGCATGAGTTTTTAGACAGCTCATTTGAAGAATTTGCCTACCGCGATGTTGCTTTTCCCATAAGGGCTAAACAAACTATTAGTCAGCCCTACACCGTTGCATTTCAATCCCAATCTTTAGGGTTAAGTAGGGGAGCTAAAGTTTTAGAAATTGGAACTGGTTCTGGATATCAAGCTGCCGTCCTTGTTGAGATGGGACTGAAAGTATTCTCCATTGAGCGTCAAAAGGACTTATTTGATTTCTCCAAAAATATTCTAATGAAATTAGGATATAATATCACACAAAAATTTGGTGATGGGTATAAAGGTATTCCGTCATACGCTCCCTTTGATGGAATCATCGTGACCGCAGCGGCACCAGATGTTCCAACTGACCTTTTGGAACAACTTTCCCCCGATGGCTCGCTCATTATACCCATGGGTGAGCCTGATAACGACCAAGTGATGAAGCGAATAAAGAAATCAACCATTTCTGAAGGCTACGAAGAAGAAGATTTAGGCAGCTTTCGATTTGTTCCAATGCTTAAGGATATTGATTCTGGAGATGGTTTTTAAAACTTAGATTTCTCTATTTGTATCTCTGTCAATATCTCGCTCTTTAATACTGGCTCGCTTGTCGTATAGTTTTTTTCCTTTTCCAAGACCGATTTCTAATTTTGCCCACCCTTTTTTACTAAAGTAAAGCTTTAATGGAATAATACTAAATCCCACATTTTTAGTGGTTTTAATTATTTTTTTTAATTCGTTTTTTTTTAAAAGCAATTTTCTTTCGCGCAGTGGTAAGTGATTTGAGTAAGTACCTAATCGAAATTCAGATATATGAAGATTTTTGACCCATAATTCTCCTTTTTCAGTGAGGTAGCAATAGCTATCTGATAAATTAGCTTTCCCTTCACGTATGCTTTTAACCTCTGTTCCATATAGTTGTATACCCGCAGTGAAGGTTTCTTCAATTGCGTAAGAAAAACGTGCTTGACGATTTTTAACTACAGGATTCATAATGCAAATCTAACCCTACTTTTGTCGAAGCATGCTTTACTCGAAACTCATAAGACCGATATTATTTAATTTTTCAGCAGAAACTGCTCATAACATTACTATGAGCCAACTGGAACTGCTGCAAAAGTCATTCATTGGAAGGTTAATTATCGAATCAATGAGTGGCTCTGTCGCATCTAATCCAATAAAAGTTATGGGATTAGATTTTAAACACCCTGTCGGCCTTGCTGCTGGTCTTGATAAGGATGCCAAGGCTATCAGGGGCTTATTCCAAATGGGGTTTTCACATATCGAGGTAGGGACTTTAACACCCAGACCCCAACCGGGCAATGATAAACCAAGACTTTATAGACTTAGAAAGGATCAAGCTCTGATTAATCGGATGGGGTTTAATAACGAAGGAAGCATAGCTGCATCAAAAAGATTGGTAAATAGAGATAAGTCATGGGGAGTAGTTGGAGGTAATATTGGCAGAAATAAATTGACTGCGAACGAAAATGCTGTTGAGGATTATCTGCTATCAATGAATCATTTAAGAGCTGTTGTTGATTATTTTACGATAAACATATCCTCACCTAATACTCCTGGCCTCAGAGATCTTCAAGATAAAAAAGCATTAAAACATCTTTTACAGAAGATATATGAAGAAAATAAGGTATCCGATGATCCAAAACCTTTAGCTGTCAAAATATCTCCTGATCTATCCAAAAATGAAATTCAATCCATATCAAAACTTGCTGTTGATTGCGGGTTTAATGGAATAATAGGTACAAATACTACAACTGGCCGAATTGGTATAAGTATCAACGACAGAGCTATTGAAAAGATTGGCAATGGTGGTCTTTCCGGTAGGCCCTTATCAAGACATAGTACAGATGTAGTATCGTGGATTAAAGAAGCCGTTGAAGATTCAACAGCCGTTATTGGAGTAGGGGGAGTTTTTACTGAACAAGATGTTTTAGATAAAAGAAATGCTGGTGCTGACCTCGTCCAAGTTTATAGTGGATTTGTTTATAACGGACCCTCAATGATACATGATATTCAAGGGGCATGGAAAAAATAGAATTTATTGAGTGCCCGCGGGATGCCATGCAAGGACATTCTAGAATCTTTTCAATAAATGAAAAAGTTTCTTATCTCAAGACTTTAATGCCTGTTGGCTTCTCTGCTATTGATATCGGTAGTTTCGTATCAAGTCAATCAGTTCCTCAAATGAAAGACACGCCTGCTGTTCTTGAGGTATTAATTGACTCAAAAGGAAATAATGAATTTTTAACAATTGCGGCCAACAGCAGAGGAGTTTATTCTGCGATTGACCATAGAGCAGTGGATATAATTGGCTATCCATTTTCAGCAAGTGAAATATTCCAGAAGCGAAACACAAACCGTTCGAGAAAACAGGCGTTAGAAGAATTAAAAAGGCATGCAGAGCTAATAGATAGAAAGAATAAGAAACTTGTAGTTTATATCTCAATGGCTTTTGGAAACCCATATGCAGAGACTGTTTCTAATCAAGAAATCCTTGATTTCGTTGGTAAAATACATAACATATCAAATTTTGAAGCCATATCTCTTAGTGATACTGTAGCAAAGGCAAACCCTGCTTCGATAAAATCATTGGTAATGCTTATTAAAAATAATTTTACCGATCTGAATTTAGGTCTTCATCTTCACGTACCAGAAAGGACAGCTCTCGGTACAGGCTTATTGCAAGCCGCTTGGGATTGTGGGATAAGGAGATTTGATTCAGCACTCCTGGGATATGGAGGGTGCCCATTTGCAGAGGACTCTCTTTCTGGAAATTTACCAACAGAGTCTTTATTGTCATTTGCAAATACAGTTAATGCTGATAATGATATCAATGCTATCGCGTTAGAGGTAGCGCATAATTCAGCAAGAGATCTTTTTCTTTAAATCTTTAATTAGTTTCAATTACTTTTGTCTTGTTGACGGGTTTCTATTTTTTAGAAACAATAGGGAATTCAGTGTAAATCTGAAACTGTACCCGCAGCTGTATGCTTCAATGCTTCAATGTAATTGCCACTGACAAGGATCGGGAAGGCGCAGAGAAGGGGAGTTAGTCAGAAGACCTGCCCGCAACCATAAGCCCGTCAATGCCGGGAAGAGCGTTGAAGAGAATGATGCATAAGCAATTACTGACCCTCATTGGGTTAACGGTTTCTTGTTTTAAATGCTATTGTTACAGTTTGGACACATCCGTCGTTCTTAATACTGTTCCGATATCTTCTTTCCTATTTGTGGAATCAAAAATTTCTAAATCCCTTCTTTCTACATGGGATGAGTTGCCTTCTGACCCTTTAGGAACGTGGATGAGAGGAATAGATACTAGGGCAATAAGTCCAGGTTCATCAATTACAATAAACCGCGAGGGGTTACCTTCAAATTATTCTCAATTCATAGTTAATGGGCATCTTTTTCAATCCCCGGATTTGGGAGTAGTAGATGTGAGTTTGATTCCCAAATATGGTCAGATATTTTCGCATACGGCTGGGGATTTAACCCCTGTGATCGGATCAGGTCTTGGAGGATCTATATATTCAAGCCGTCCTAGTAATAGTAATTCGATTCAATTATCAACTTCGAGTATTGGAAGTGTAGGTATCGGTGGAAGTTGGTCATTTTTCAATCCTAAACCGAATCAAACTATCTCAGTATCACTCGGGCACGATGCTTGGACACATGATTATGCATATTCTAATTATTTAGGAGAAAGATTGAAGAGAATTGGTGCTCAAGGATCGAGATCTGAATTTAGCGTGTCCAGTAGATCCATAAATCCCGAATCCAAAATTTGGAGTAGTCAGTCAGTTTATGGAGTTAATATGGGTAGGGGACTTCCTGAGCCGAGCACAGCTGCTTACAGGACGGGGGCCAACCAAACGGACAGCAGAATACAATTAAATAATTCAATTGGCTATTCAAGAGGAAATTATTCTTTAGAGACTCGGCAAAGTGTTTTTTATAGCAATCAATCATATTCTAATCCGATAAGCGATATTTTGGATACAAATTTTTCAAATGGATCTTCGCTTGAGTTCATAAATATTTGGAAATGGGGTAATCTCTCGCTTTCCAACCAAAGTCAGGTCCAATATTTTGCAATTTCTGGACAAAATAAACCAGACACAGGCATTACAGCGATTAGCAATTTGACATCGCTTACACATCTTATATCTGAAGGACGTTACATCATTCTGTATAATAAAACATCGTACCAGAATTTAATCAATGGAATTGGGGGAAGTAGTCCAGGATTACAGTTTTTTATGGAGCGAAGGAAAAGAGAACTGGATATTCATTTGAAAAGAATTTTCAGATTACCAACGATGAATGATCTTTTTTGGTCACCAGGAGGAAACCCTAATCTAATTCCCGAGTCAGGATGGGAT
>JGI20156J14371_10000649_pt1 | contig 29922 bp, 27 predicted proteins | sample COG_06_FD_14371 | JGI IMG/M metagenome (IMG submission 14371)
GCGCAAATACGACTGGCGATTTCTTTACATGGAGGTGATAACCGAACGCGTGAGCAAATTATGCCAATCAACAAGCGCTACCCGATCGAAGAATTAATCGATGCATGTGAAAGGTTTATCGAAGAACGGAAAAAAATGATCACCTTGGAATATATTTTGATTAAGGGAATAAATGACGACCTTGGCCAAGCTATTCTACTGGCCAGGCATGCACGGCGATTAAATGCAAAAGTGAACTTGATCCCCTATAATAAAGTGGAAGGGATGAAGTGGGAAAGACCGGAATTATCACAAATTAATGCATTTCGATCTCAAGTGGAAAAAGAAAATGCACCTCGGGTAACCTTACGGATGGAAAAAGGACACGATATCGACGCGGCCTGTGGACAGTTGAGACTAAGGGAAACTGTAGAATCCTGCTAAACCACAAAATAAGGAAATGAAGCAGTTGTTTTTAAATTTCCTTTAAAAACACTTCCCGAATAACTCCAGTGGTTGCATAGGTACATATTCCCAGGGGGACAGACATTTCGATCTCCCCATAGCGCATAGCTACCTTTCGACCCTCAACTTCGCAATCAATTACCTGCTCGTCGTTAATCCATACAGAGATTTCACTATCGGTCGCACGGAGACGAATATCATACCATTGGTTATCCTCAAAAATATAGGCATCACCCGTTTCATTTTCTGACGCGTCAAAATCATCAATACTGGAAATACCGATTAGGGAACCTCCCCAACCCCCTATGAGGGTGGCATGAGATTGCTTAAATGGAAATGTTAAGCCGCAAAAGAAGTCACTCCCCATTGTTCTTTTTGCTTTGAAATGAATTTCATAATTTACAACAGGCAAAGGTTCACCTTTCCAATGGACTCCCGAAAGCTCAGCACCCATTTCCAAAACAAGACTGCCATTTGCATCAATCATAACCTCTCCTTTTCCGGCGAAATCGGTCGGCTCCCAATCTTCCAAACTGGATCCATCAAAAAGCCATCTCTTATTATCAATCAATGAAGACGGAAGCATTTTCTCTGGCAGACAAGACAGCATACAAAGTGACAGCACAAAGCATAGGCCAAGACGTAGTAAAATGGAATGAATCACTTTCAATTTCATACTGTAATCCTTGAATATGTCAGTGGTATCGACAACCAAGAACTCATTCTAATGGTAAAAAAGATAAGTAAGCCCGTTTTAAAATTTAAGGCCTTTGGATAACTTCGATCTCATACCCGTCCGGTGCATCCACAAAAGCAAAAATTGAACCGGAAGAACTGGTTGTCGGACCATCACTTAAAGGAACTCCGACGGACTGGGCATGGGATTCAAATTCGGTCATACTTTCGACCTCGAAAGCAAGATGCATTAGGTCTTCCTGTACCTCAACGGTACCAGACCCAGGGAAATAAGTAAGTTCGATTTCCTCATCACTATTTGGCACGGTAAGGAAAACCAATTTGGAACCCCGGGGGGATTCGTGGCGCCTGGAAACTTCCAGGCCGAAGACCTTATTGTAGAATTCAACTGATTTATCTAAATCACTCACCCGCATACGGGTATGAAGAAATTTACAAACTACTGCACTCATTAAAACAAAAAATAAAGGCTGAGTTAAAAAGAAAAAGTTACTTTATTTACCCCGGCTTCTGAGCATGCATTTAATACACTCACTGCAGATTGATGCTCTGCAATACCGGAGGATTCAATTTGTACTTTTAATTCCGCTTCCGCTTTGGTCTTTGCTCCCGAAGAAATGAGTTGATCCCGCATTCCTTTTTGAACCTTGAGGTTGGAAACTAGGTCAGGCATTTCAAAATCGAATCCATCCTCAATCTCGGACCCATTTAAATAAACCTCGCCCTGGTCTCCAATTTTAACATTAAGCATATCCATAGGAGTAACGTCGCTACTCTGGGGCTTTCCGGGCAGTTGAATAGATAACTCCGCCTCCGGTTGTTTAAGCATTGTCGTAACCATGAAATAAATAAGCAGTAAAAAGGTAACATCAATCATGGGGGTCAGATCAACTTCATCCTCGTCGGCTAAAATTTTCTTTAATGTTTCCATTCGATTATGTCCCTACTTGCCAGGTTCCAAAAATGATATCTGCCTGTCCCGCATTCCCGATCACCTTCATTACATCCTGAACCACTGCGTGGGTGACTTTTGGGTGAACCCGTAAAAAAACCTTCCATTCCGGATTTCGTTTTACGGCTGTTCCGATTGCATCCATATCAATTTCCTGTTCTCCCCAATAATATTTCTGTCCGACAGGAGTTTCATCGATACTGATAATTGTGCGCGGAGGAGGCTGTTCTTTTACGCTTGAATTTCCGGCAACAGGAAGAGCGGATAATTCAATATATTGTTCAGACATTCTTTGTGCGACCACCATAAAAAATACGATCAATAAGAATACCACATCAATCATGGGAGTTAAATCAGGCGAGTCATTGGACTCGGGTGGTTTGTATCCACTCATCTACACTTAAATAAAATCAATTATGCTTGTTATGCAGGGGGCATTGGCGGTGCTCCGGGAGCTGGAGGCAAGCCTTCCTCCACAGGAGCTTCCTGCACCTCTTCGTAATATTCTTCGCCTGCCTCTTCTCCCCCTTCAGCAAAACCACCTCTTGCAGCACGCACTAAAGTGAAAACCATTTCCCCGGCAATTCGATTTACTTCTGCCACAATTGTAGCAAATTTTGTTTTGTAAATGAAATAAGAAATTAAAGTAGGAATTGCAACCACCAGACCCGCGGCAGTAGTCCATAAAGCACTACCAATATTTCCCGCCATCTTTTGACTCGATTCTCCGCCCATTCCCGAGCTTTGCAAAACTTGGAACGCACCGATCATTCCGACTACCGTTCCGAGAAGTCCCACCATTGGAGCAATCGAACCCACAGTATTTAACAAATTAATCCAGGTAAAGGGTTTGGCCAATTCAAGCCCAGATGTTTCCTCCAGTCCTTTCTCGATCGACTCGATATCCAATTCATCATCCTGAATCCGTGCAAGTCCACCTTTAAGAACAGAAGTAACGGGCAATTTATACTGTTCGCAAAGTGCCATAGCACCCTCAACATTAAGGTTTTGCAGTTCCTGCATGATAGGCTGAACCACATCCTCCTTTACAAATGCTTTTTTTCGAATCGCGATACCATTATAAATGATCAGTGTAAAACCGGCTAATATTAATATGATAAAGGGAACCAAGAAAGGCCCCAAGTTATCAACCAGGGCTGAACCAAAGCCCTTTTGTTGCGCGTGAACCACATTAGCAAAAAAACTGGGGGATAAACTGGAAAAAATAATTCCAAGTATGCTGAATTTACGGATTGAGCCAAGTTTCATAATTTTGATTGTTTTAAGGTCTAAGAATTACGGGTAAGGGGGGATGGGTCAAGAGTAGGATTAACTCAGGTGGCGGGGATTGCGTCTAGTCGTTTTTTACTTTCAATGGCCCATTTTGAACCCTTGTAAAAAATGGAGACCTGTTTGTAGACATTGATTGCCGCCTCATTTAAACTTAATTTTTCATAGGCTCCACCCGCCATCAAAAGGGATTCCGGAAGCCAATCTAGACCGACGCGGGCACTCACAATTCCTTCGGTTACTTCCAAAACAGACTGACGATAAAATTCAGCGGCTTTCAATTCGTTCCCGCTTTGCTCGTATTGACGTGCGTACTGAACACGCAAGAGAGCACGAATCAGTTTATAAAGAGAGTATTCATTTGTTTGCCGAGCGGGTGGTTTTTCGTCTAACTTTTTAACCGTCTGCATCGCAGTATTAAATATTTTACCGGCCGCTGCTTTATACCGTGCATCCTTTAATGCTGCCTTGGAATAGGTTTCGTATAATTTAATATAACAATAAATCGGCCAAATTTCGACTATCTTGGCATGGGGACTTCCAGGAGACTTTTGTACGATTGGTCCCAACCGGGCGTATTCAGAAATTGCATCGTTATACAAACCCTGGGTTCGTAGCGAATCGGCAAGTTTTAAATAAGAGGCATGATCAGCGCTATTGTTTCGAATCGTTACTTTTTGCAAAAGTGCACGGGCAATCTTGGCAGATTTTGAGTTGGCTCGAATCATTTTACTGGCGAGTTCAAGTGACGCTTCCGAGAAATCTCGGTATCCGTAACTGTCCAACTTATTTAAGTTTAGACGTGATAATAAATAAAACGCTTCATTATACTGCTCCATGGCAATTAATGCTTTTACATAGATCAAGCAATTATCATGGATGGCAAAGTATTGCTGGGGTATATCAAGAAAGAGCATTACTTTATACATAATTGGTCTTAAACTTGGCAGAAGTTCTTTGCTGTACTGTTCGTTAGAAAATGCTTGAAGAGTTTTCATCGCACCCTGTGGCCAAGCAAATGAAAAACCTTGAATATTCTGTTTCTTCAATCCGCGAAGTTCCAGTTGCATCCTTCCCGCACCGTCCATGGAGGCATAAATAATGCCTTTCTGCCCATCCACCCCTAAGAGAGTGCCAGCCTTTGCTGCATTTCCAACAAATATCTTAACCGGTAATGCACCCGAATGGATCTTAAAGTAGTCCTGATTGGCTTGAGCGCACAAATTAATGTGACCGAAATAAAAGCTGAACAAGACTGTAATACAAGTTAAATACTTACTCATTTAAGAAACTTTCTCTGCCAATCAACATACTGTTTTTCCACTTGAGTAATTTGATCAGATTGCCCGGTTTGTTCGTAACAACGAATTGCTTGTTCGTAGGATTTGGAAGCCCACTTTGTTGCACTTGGAAAGTTAAGGGTTGTGTCCAGGTAATAATATGCTGCACCAGCATGATCGCGAATGGCGCGTTTGCACTCCCCCATCATGTAGGAGGATTGAGCTCTCTGCTCGAGGCTGGTATCGGTATCGCTTCTTACTTCCTCGAAAGAGGAAACCGCCTGGTCAAAGAGACTGGAATCTTTACTGGACTGCCCCACTTCAAAAAGAGATTCACCCAGGCGAATCCGAGCATCGTTGGCGTTATCATGCCAGGATGAATTAGCAAGTGCAGATTGATAATGGGAGACAGAACTCTGGTAGTCCCGCTCCTTTTGCTTTGCTTGTCCCAAGAGGTAGTAAGCATCAAAAAGAAATTCGCCACCCGTATCTCCGTATACATTTACAAGGCGCTCCATCGCAGATACCGCATCCTCCACCGAGTTTTGGGCAAGTAATTGTTCGGCCATCCAAACGAGAACACCTGGACTTGCCGCAGGGAAGTCACTCTTTTGCGGATTATAACTCCCACCCGCTTTTGAACCAACCCGATCGAGCATTGAACGCATGCGCAATTCAAGTGGTCTGTTCCCTGCTGACTTTGCCTGTTCCAATAATTTTGCAAAGGCAACGGCAGGAGATAGATCCGACGGAAATCCCTTTTTAAATTCTTTGTATTTCTTTAAATAACCCTTAAATTTTGCCATATGAGAAGGGTTTGAAAAGATTGCTCCTCGGGATTTCACCACATCGCTATAAATATCCTGATCCATGCCCTTGTATTGAGAGGAAAGAAATGGCAGCAATTTTTTACGATCTCCAATTATATCCTCAACCGTTCCAGTAATCGTTTCTTCAATTCCCTTCCTGTCACGATAGGTGAATGAAATCGTTTGCCCGGGTTCTTGTAGCTTTGTAAGAAGATCTAAAGTTCTTCCGTATAATTTATCGTATTCATCGTACTTAACGGTGTATTTTTTAAGGATAGCATCGACGCCTACATTACTAGGATCGTTGCCGTACTTTTCAATATCCTTATAATAAAGATTAAGCATGGTAGAGGGACGACCTAGCATTTCATTGGCAAATCCAATTTTTTCAGTAGCTTCTGAAATTCTAGCCCCTTCTGAATCACTAAATTTTTCTGAATAGTCCGAGTATAATTTCACCATGCTTGAATAATAAACATAGGAGGCAACATCATAAAGTTCACCGAAATCGATGGACTTATCTTCATTCAAATCAAAATCGGCAAAAGATTTATCGGATTCAATTCCGATGGTAGAATATTCACTTGATTGCAATACTTCGTCTTTATTTTTGTCAAACGTAAGGTAATTTTCCACGATCCCGTCCGGATTTTCTGCCACTCGCTCGATCAGACCGCCTTCATTAAATGTGGCATCTGTAATTAATTTAATTTCCCGTGACTTTTCCCGAACCAATGAATAATTGGCCTGGGCATTTTGTATTTGTTCGTAGGAAGGTTGCTCGTCAGATTTTACATCGCTGATAGCCAAGTCACCCAAGCTCAGGTATGCCTCGGGGACCATTTTGTCTTCCGGGAAGTCTTTCACAAACTGTTGGAAAAGCCTAATTGCATTTGGGTTATCAGTGGAACCCTGATACGCGACTGCAAGGCGAAATAAAGCGTCTTTGGCAAACTCATCGTCCGGGAAATGACGGGCTTTTCCCCCATCGCTCCATTTATCATTAATCGATTCTTTTCCGGACGAGACTATTTTTCCTCCCCCTGACTTATCGGAAATTTTCCAGATTGAACCATTAAACCACATGAAAAAGCCTTCCCCATTTACAAAAACAGGCTTTCCATTCTTTTCCTCTCCGTTTGGCAGGTAAACCCCATTTGGATTCGGCAGCACTGCGACCTCCTCCTCCTCGACCTCTTCGACTACGGGAGCCTTTTCAGGTTTTACTTCGGGTGCAGTTGTGTCTGTGGTAGCTTCAGAAACCGATTCAGTCTCATCGCCACCGCAGGAAACCAAGAAAAAAGAGAAAGGAAAGAGAAAGAAGATACGGTATATTTTATTCATTATTCCGATTCCTCCTCGTCTTCACTATAACTTGAACCTCCAATCGGAAGCCCTTCAACGTTTACCCCGACCACCGCACCGAGCAATGGCTTAGCCTCTTCAAACTTACCGGAGGCAAGCAATGCCAATCCACTCATGTAATGAGCGGTCGGCATAGCGGGGCTTTTAGTAAACTCACTACGATTTACATAGCCTTGGGAGCGATTCATCGCACCATTCTCAAATCCGGCAAATTTTTCCAATAATTCTTCGAATTTTCTGCGCTTAAAGAAAACCGATCCCATCATGCCAACAAAATCCTTCGCATATTTGTGCTCAGGCATAACTTCGATGAAGTCATCACAAAGTCCAAAAAAGCGATTGTAGTATTCTGCGGATTTAACTTTTGATTTTTCTGCCCGGTCTTTTTCTGCAGTTCCCATTGCGGATTGTAAGCTGACTGCAATTGCTTGAAGGCTTTCCGCTTCCTGCCTGTAGGCATTCGCCATAATAAAAGTAACATCCGCCCGAAATTTCTTCCAGTCCTTATTTTGTAAGTATTCTTCTCCCAGCTCGATCGATTTTTCTCGATGTTTTACAGTATTGGCAGACGCGAAGGCCGCATAAATAAAATTCTCCACACTTTCATGTTTTGGAAAGTCTTTGTAGAGCCAATAAAATCCCCAAAATGACTCCCAGTCTCTTTTGGTAACTTGAAAATTATCCGCTTTTCTCCAGCGCAAAACGGTAGTGAATGGAGGTGTATCCTGAGCTAACTTGAGTTGACCTTTGGCACTGGTCAGCTTCATGGCGATGGCATTTGAACGCTCTTTTAAAATTTCCAATCGACGCTTGGGCATTGTGTTTCCCTGTAACGCGATCAATTGTTCATATTGGGAAAGTTCTGTCTGTAATTGCTTCTGCCTTTCGGTATAAAATGCAACAATTTCCTCCGTTGTCATGGTCAGAGCATAAAAAAGTGAAGCCTCCACATGTCTTTCCTTATCTTTAAGTTGAGCCGCCCCCTGCATTAAATTGACATTCAGGCGAAGGTCATAACGGGCTGGGGTATCTCCAGATAAACGGGGTAATAAAGGAAAGACTTCATCGATCCGTTTGGTCTGCACGAACATTTCAGTGAGACAAGAAACTGCATATGCAGAACGGTCTTCATCCTTGGCGAGATCGGCATACTTCAATAATTCCTTGAAGGATGGTTCTCCTTTAACCCAGTTTTGCTCGATGTGATAGCACTGAGCTTTACCAAAATAAAGATTCATCAGTTCGCTTCGTTTGACAATCTGCTTACGGTAAGGTTTTGATGTATCCAAGAGTAATTCGATAACAATTGCGGCTTCCTTCCAATCATGAAGAGCACGAAGGCAATCCGTTCTCTTTTGCAAAGCCATCACAGCTTTTGAATCATTGGGAAACTTATCCGCAAAAAATCCAAATGCTCCCGATGCTTTCTCAAGGAAGTCCTTATTTCCCGTTTTTGCAAAACTCTGTAAATAGCCTACTCCACGAACAAAACCAAATTGTTGAAGGATTTTTTCCACCTCCGGATCTTTTTCGTTTTCAAAGCGACCCTCCAATTCATCCAACAGAGGAGAAGCACCCGCAAAATCACCCTGACCAATAAGTGCCTGTGCCTCGGTAATTACTTGGCGCAGTGGCATATCCGCGGGACTCTGCCCCAGCGAGAGGGAATACGAAGAAATCCAGACTAAAATACAGATTAGGAAAGGCGAAATTAAAAACTTTCGAACTGTTATTCTTTTAAAGGGCATGTAAAAGTTGTAAGAGAAAGATGATCATAAAAGAGACTCGTTCATTTTGTCGCAAGCTTTTTTCTACTATTGAAAAAATGAGGGTGATCTACCTAAAAAAATTCATGTGCAGCAAGGGCATTGAAGTACAAAATGACCTGTAGAAACTTCTTCCATGTCTAATTTTTTTCCAACACTTTCAGGATAAAGAGATGAACCCACACGATGCCCAAAAGCACAGCCTGATGGAGGGTTGATGGGGGAAGGAACATCTCCCGGAATAATCACTCTCTTCCTTTTTTTGGTGGGGTCCGGGATCGGAATAGCCGAAATAAGTGCCTTCGTATAGGCGTGTGCCGGCTTTAAGTAAATCTCTTCCGCAGGCCCAATCTCAACGATCTTTCCCAAATACATGACCGCAATTATATCGGATACATGCTTTACAACCGCTAAATCATGAGCAATCAAAAGGTAGGTCAATCCAAGCTTAGATTGAAGATCCATGAGCAAATTAAGAACTTGGCTCTGCACGGATACATCTAATGCAGAAACTGGTTCGTCGAGGACTAAAAGTTCGGGCTGCAGAGCCAAAGCACGGGCGATTCCAATTCTCTGCCTCTGTCCGCCCGAAAATTCAAACGGATATCGATTTGCTGCGCTTCAGATAAGCCAACCTGTTCGAGTAACTCCGCCACCCTTTCAGAACGAACATTTTTTTCGACTATATGATGAATATCCAAAGGTTCCTCCAATATTGCACCCACGGTCATGCGGGAATTGAGAGATTCTGCTGGATCCTGAAAAACCATTTGCACATTTTTACGAAAATTATTTTGAGCCTTTTTTCCCGCTATTTCCTGGTTTTTAAATTTGATCGAGCCAGAAGTGGGTTCAACCAATTTTACCACGGACTTGGCCAAGGTCGATTTCCCGCAACCGGATTCACCCACCAGTCCGAGTGTCTGCCCTTTTTGTAATACCAAGCTTACCCGGTCTACTGCCTTACATGATCCGACTGCTCTGCGAAAAATCCCTCCCCGGACGGGGAAGTGAACACGAAGGTCTGTAATTTTTAGTAATTCCTCGGGTGCATTCATAAATTCGAACATAGGGGACAAGATTCTACCCAATGCCCTTCCGCGACTTCCTGCAAGGGCGACCTTTGATCAAGCAGGGCCTGTGGATGTACTTTTCCACTCCGTGGAGCAAAACGACAACCTTGGTTTAAGTCAGAAAGACCGGGAACCATGCCATCGATTGTGGAAAGTTCAGTCTTGGGTATTCTATCCAATCGCGGGATCGAGGAAAGTAAGCCACGGGTGTAGGCATGTCTTGGATTGGCAAAGAGTTCGACTGTGGATGCTCGTTCGACTATCCGACCTGCATACATCACACAGACCTCATCGCAAGTTTCGGCAATAACCCCAAGATCGTGGGTAATTAATAAAACGGAAGACCCCAGTTGTTTTTGCAAAGTTTGCAGAAGTTCAAGAATTTGAGCCTGTACCGTAACATCTAATGCAGTGGTGGGTTCATCTGCGATGACGAGCTTTGGTCTGCATGCCAACGCCATGGCAATCACAACTCGTTGTCTCATTCCGCCCGAAAGTTGGTGGGGATATTCGAAGGCACGGCTATCGGGTGCTGGGATTCCCACATCATGGAGCATTTCTACTGATTTGAACCAGGCTTCTTTTACTCCAATTTCTTGATGTAATAAAAAGACCTCACTCAATTGATCGCCTATTGTCCGAACCGGATTTAATGCATTCATCGGTTCCTGGAAAATCATGCCGATCTCATTTCCTCGAACCTGCCTCATTCCATCTGCAGATAATTCCAATAAATCTTTCCCCTGAAAATGGATTCTGCCGGATGTTATTTTACCCACGGGCTTGGGCAATAAGCGCATAATGGACAGAGCGGTTACACTCTTCCCACATCCTGATTCTCCAACCAGGCCAAGAGTTTGTCCGAGCCCGACCTGAAAATCAACTGAATCAAGTGCCTGCACGCGTCCCTCGTCCGTCTCAAAAGAAACCGAAAGCCCTTTTATATCAAGCAATATATCAGTTTCCATTCAGTCTGCCTTTTCGCATTTGGATATCAATTGGACTGGTACTTATCATAAATCCGAACGGTCGGTTGATCCGATAGAACCTCGCCTGCCAATTTAGCCTTGAGAATCGTTTTCTTTTCGGACTGATCGATCCAAAAAACCTGAAATTCTTCATAATCACGGGTTTCTTTTGGCCCCCAGTCCTGAGGAAACTTAATCCAATTCCAGTGACCAATCCTAATCCATGGTTTTTTCCAGGCTGGAACCCAAACCCCATGTTCATGGATCATTTCACTGAGTTGATGGGATAATTCTGTAATTCTTTCCAGGCTTTCCTCCTCCCGATATTGATTAATTAGATGATCAATTTCACGCACTGCAGTTTGCGTAAAATTATTGGTGCTAGTCTTGATTACTAAGTTATCCTTTAATCGACCATCCTTACGATATTTCGTATCCCCATCCTGCTGGTACGCATTATCGGAATGGAAGGGTTCCCAATATCGGGGGAACAGTTCCACAAAAGAATTAAAGGCGGAGAAAATAACTTGGTGATTCTTTTCCCCCGCGGTCTTCCATGCAGCCGTACTCTCGAGAATTTTGAGCTTTATTTCCAAGCCTGCCTTCTTGGCCTCTTCTTTAAGCACAACCAATACATCCTCGAAATGCTTATAGCCCGTTACTATTTCAACCGACAATCTTTCACCTTTTTTATTAACCAGTATTCCGTCTGGGCCACGCTTTAAATATCCGGCCTTTGCAAAGTGTTCGACTGCTTTCTCCACCGAAAAAGTACGGGCCTGCAAGGTGGGGTGCGAGCGGGCTCCATATCCATCTGCCACGGTGTTCATCCTAACATAATCTCCCCGGAAGATCTTTTCCAAAACAAGCTTAAAGTTCATTGCATGGTGAAAGCCAATTCGAATGTTTTGGTTATCTAAAGGCGCTTTTTGCGAATTAATTCTCAACGCATAAGAGGGGGGTGGAGTTTGATTAAAAAAAGTGACTTTTGATAAATATCCGTTCTTCACTAATAGATTCTTGTCGGTTAACTTTTCATACCAGAACTCCGTTTTTGCTAAACCGAACATATCAATCTCGCCCTTTAGAAAAATTTCAAATGCTTTGTTATAATCACGCACTACGCTTACCTTGATCTTGTCTGGATTAAAACGGTATCGATAGAATTTTTTCTGATCTGCCCACCAATCATTTTGCCGGACGAGAGTGACTGATTTCCCCTTATCTATATTCTCGGGGGTTGCCACATAAGGCCCTGTGGTAGGCTCGGGAAGCCACTGATATTTATTCAAATACTCACCATCTAACTCACCATAAAAATGTTCCGGAACAGGACGAAGGGATACCCGCTCAACCACATCAGGTTTTGCTTTATAATAAGTGATTGAAAAGGTATGGCTATCAAAGAGAGTAACCTTGAGAAATTTATCCTTCCCAAAAAAATCATTATACCATGGAGCCTGGATATGTTTACTTCGCATGTAATAAAACAAAAAGAAAAAATCACTGGAACGAACTGCTTTCCCATCACTGTACCGTGCATCAGGATCCAACCGGAAATAAACCGTCTTGCGATCATCCGCAACCGCCCACGAACTGGCTAACCCGGGATAATATCCGTCCGAATTGGGGTGAGACATCACTAAACTCAGGGCATTATAATCTGACAAATAACTTCGAAAGGCCCCATTTGCATCGGGTCCAATCGTTCGTAGCGTCCTCGGAAAATCTCTCATGAAAACATTCCAAGTGCCTCCCCTTTTTGCGTCCGGTGAGGAGAATTCTTCTTCTCCCAAACCGTCTTTCCAGTTTAAACCAGCAGGAATTTCCTGGAGGGATTTAATAGCAAAACAATCCGCATGACTTTGATAAAATTCCAGAACATCTTCTGAACAATGAGCTAGTAATGGATGGGGGCGGCCATCCATGTCCACTAATGAACCCGGATCTCGATCAATCTGAACAGAGCTTGCTGAAAAAACAGAATCCAGTTGAATCGATGAGTTTCCTTCATTTAATTGCCTGCTCAATTCTCGGGCAAATTCCCTCCCTAGCTCCCGGGCCAGTTCACGAGCAAATTCACGATCCACTGGCAGACCACTTTCTCCAGTTTGCCTGGAAGGCTCGCTTCCAGACTCGCGGGGTGGTTTAAGTTGATGGTCTTCGCAGCCATTAAAAAACAACAGGCTCACGAAAAAAAAAGCGGTATAGTAAATCTTATTAATTTTCATATTATTCATAAGTTGAGAATTTCTTGGGATCGAATGCTTCCCGCACTGCCTCCCCCACAAAAGTGACCAGGGTTAATGTAAGCACCAATATTGAAACTGAGGAAATTACGATCCATGGAGCAATGCGGAGATTATTCACACCCTGCTTCAGAAGTTCCCCCCAACTGGGAGTTGGAGGAGGCAAACCATAGCCAAGAAAATCCAAGGCGGTAATGGAGGAAACCGCGGCCGCAATTGTAAAGGGGGCAAAAGTGACCAGGGTGGAAATCACATTGGGTAAAAGATGGCGAAAAATAATTCTGGCTGAACTCGCCCCAATTACCTTGGCCGCAGAGACGTAATCCCTGGCCTTTTCTTTATACACCGCCGCTCGAATGTAGTATGTCATTCCAGTCCATGAAAAAAGGACCATAATGAGTAATAGAGAGGAAACTTGCCAACCAGTGCCCCACCAACTCGGCATTACAGAAACCAAGATAATTACCATGTATAAAAAAGGAACATTTGCCCAAATTTCAACCAGTCGTAATCCAAGCATATCTGTCCTTCCACCAAAGTATCCCATTATACTACCCGCACAAATTGCGATGAGATAAGTTAACAGTAAATACCCCAGAGAAAAAGTCATCGCGATACGAAAGCCATAAAGCAACCTAGCAAATACATCCCTTTCCGTTTTGTCAGTTCCGCAAAAATGCCCGGAAGAAAAACTCGGTGGTGAAAATCCTGTGGAAGATTCTTTGGCATAATCCATCTCATAGGGGCCAAAGGGAACGATTGGCATAAGTAACCAATCGTTGGAATTTTCTTTTTCAAATTTCTTTTGGAGGTCCCGGTAATTCGTTTCATATTCATAATCAAAACCAAAAAATTTTCCACTAATCTGTTCGCCGTAGGTGGGAAAGAAAAATTCTCCTTGGTAAGAAACAATCAAGGCCCGTTTATTCACAAATAATTCCCCCAAGAGACTGAGGCTATAAAGCAATACCAAGAAAATAAAAGACCAATACCCACGCTTAATCGAACGAAAGCGACGAAGCTTCTTGGTGGTCAATGGATTCAATTTAATCATGGTTTTCATTCGAAACGGACACGGGGGTCCACCATCGCCACTAAGGCATCCGACAGGATGTTCCCCAAAAGCATAAGAGTCGCAGAAAGAGTAAGTACTCCCATAACTACAGGATAATCCCGATCGATTACCGAGTTAAAACCCAACAGCCCAAAGCCATCAATATCGAAAATAGTTTCAATTAAGAAGGAACCCGTTACGAATAATGTCACTTGGTGCCCCACATTGGTTGCTAAGGGGACCAATGAATTTCGCAGAGCATGTTTGCGGACGGCATTACCAAATGAAACACCCTTCGCCATTGCGGTTCGAACATAATCTGCAGATAAATTGTCCATCAGGTGATTTTTCATCATCATCGTAACGAATGCAAAGCCACCAATCAAATAGCAGCATAATGGTTGAAAACTATGTTCCGCTAAGTCTTTTAATTGTTCGAACATCGACAATTGTTCATGGTTTTCACTCACTAAGCCCCCCATAGGCAACCAATCCAACTTTACAGAAAAAAATAGCAGTAAAAGAGAACCCAGCGCATAACCTGGAACGGCATAGCCCACAAAGATCAGAATCGAAGACAGGTCGTCATAGAGCGTGTTATGCCGAACCGCCTTAAAAATCCCCAAGGGAATACAGACTGCATAGGTAAGAAGAAAAGTCAGAAGTCCAAAATAGGTTGATACTGGCAATCGCTCCGCGATAACATGAAGAACCGGTTCACCAAAACGGGTTGATTGACCAAAATTTCCTTGCAGAACGCCTTCATGTTGAGTCATGAAAAGCTCCGCCACCGGAACCGCATTTGATTGATCTGGGCTTCGTTCCTTCATTCGAACGTTCCAATTTCCCAATAATTCGGAAAGATTCACAATCGTGACTCCACCCAACCGATCTCTTTTCAGGATTACCTTTTCCCGAGCCCCCTGAATAATCGAATTTGGTTTATTGATTTCTTCATTATCTAATTCGTTGTCCTGGTTTTGATCCAAGCTATTAAAATTAATATATTTTAAAATAGTGGGAGGTACCTCGTCACGTTGTAAATATCCATCCCTATCCCAATCCAATTGAGCAAGTGGGAAACTGGGCAAACTTACCCGTTCAGATAATTCCAATTCGTCTCCCAAAAAGCGAATCTGGCGAAATTCAGTTTCTCTTGGCAAAATGCCAAGCCAGATCAAATAGGCCTGCCAATGAGGTTTATCAAAACCGTATAATCGTTTCATTTGTTCCAATTGCTCTCGGGAAAGTGCTTGATTTGAACCAGAACTCCGTCCCCCACCCCCTTCTTCAGAAACTTGTTGCATTTGCATCATTGCCTGTTCGAGCGGACCGCCGGGCGCCAGTCTGGTAATCGCAAAGACCATAATGCTGATTCCGAGAAGAGTCGGAGGAATCAATAATAGCCTTCTGATAAAATAATCTCGCATGTAACGGGTTTCTTCCTAGTCCTTTCAAGGAGATGGGGCAAAGTCAAATCTTTGCACTTTCCAATTTTGCTGATTCTTTTGCTTGCCAATAGTCAAGTGGTCGTCCCTTTTTTAAAGGATCAATTACCCAACAAACAGTCTAGCTTATTTAGGAGATACCAGGAGTTTTTTTATTCGGGTTCTCTTTTGCCTTCTGCTGGTATCATGCGGAGAAACTAGCAGTGTGGACGATGCCTCCCGTAAGGGAATACTAATCATGGGAAATAGTGGCGAACCCAAGGGATTGGATCCCCATATCGTGAGCGGAGTTCTCGAAAGCAATATTATCCGTTCACTTTTTGAAGGACTGGTCGAAGCGCATCCTTCCAAAGATGGAATTGCGATGCCCGGAGTCGCGGAAAAATGGTATCCCGTTGACCCTGCTCGACCGGATGAATGGATCTTCGAACTTCGCAAGGATGCCCAATGGTCGGATGGAGAACCTCTTACCGCGGAGGATTTTCTTTTTTCCTTTCGCCGCCTACTCACCCCTGCCCTCGCCTCGGACTATTCTTTCATGCTTTATTACATTAAAGATGCCGAATTCTATCATAAGTCCCAGCGTTCCTACCTGCTTTTCCGTAAAGACGCCAACTTTACTGAAGATTGGTGGTCAACCTTCAAAAATGTGGACTTCGGCCCGAATGAAAAAGCGGAGGAAAATTCTTTCAATTTTATTGGTCTCGATAAATTGACTCTAACTAATTTAGAAAATCTACTGGAAAATCCTTCGCTTTTTTTATGGCCAAAGAATCTTTCTCCAGAAATTCGACGATCCCTCATCATGAAAAACCTGAATTTTGAAAAAGGGGATCGGGGTCAATTAAAAAAAGATGAGTTAAAGGATTTATGGAAATTAATTGAATTGGGTGCCACCGCCCCGGACATGCACACCTTGAGGGTAAAACTCAATTCACCCATTCCATTTTTACCCGAGATCACTAAACACTATACTTGGTACCCCGTGCCTAAGCATATTGTTCTGAAGCACGGCACTATTGGAGAACGGTTCACTTCTTGGACTAAACCCGAAAACCTGGTTGGAAACGGAGCCTTCATCCTAAAATCGTGGAGATTCAATGACCATATTGAAGTGAGCCGTAACCAACATTATTGGGACAAAAGTAATGTCGGTCTCAACGGTATCCGGTTCCTCCCCATCGGCAATCTCTACACGGAAGACCGAATGTATTTTGACGGTCAGATGCATGTGACCTACAGCATTGCATCCGAACTAATTGAATACTCCCGAAAAAAATATCCAGAACATGTCCGTAGTGAACTTTATCTGGGCACTTATTTTATTAGAACCAATGTTTCCAATAAACCATTTTACAGACCCCCGGGTACGACTTGCCTTCTCCTACTCGCTCAACCAGAAATCACTTATCGATAATGTCCTTAAAGGAGGACAGAAGCCGGCCAGTGGACTGGTTCCCCCCTTCGGAAATTACCCTGCCTCTGACACCGTGAAATTTGACCCGGAACTGGCCCGTAAGTTATTGGCCGAAGCAGGATATCCAGGCGGCAAGGGGTTACCTGATATTGAATTTCTTACTACGGATAAGGAATCTTCAAAGGTTACTGCAGAGGCATTACAGGCTATGTGGAAGGAACACCTCGGAGCCACGATCAAGATCAAGCAAATGGAATGGACTTCCTATATTACCGCGATGTTTGCAAAGGACTACGACCTTGCCGCTGGTGGCTGGATTGGTGATTACATGGACCCACTCACTTTTCTCGATATGTGGATGAAAGGGGTAGGAAATAACCGCACAGGTTGGCATAATGAAGAATTTGAGGACATCCTGGGCATGGCTGCCCAGACGGGAGAGGCGGCCAAGCGATACGAACTGCTCGCTCAAGCCGAAGCACTTTTTCTTGGTGAGCGGCCTATACTCCCGGTCTATTGGTATACACGCAATTATCTTCTTCACCCTGATGTAAAAGGATGGAATCCCCTTCTTCTCGATAATCATCCGTACAAGTTTTTACGCTTGCAACCGGGTGCCAACAATAGAAAGGACTGAACTAATGCTCCGCTTTCTAATCGGTCGGGTACTGCAAGGATTTCTTGTTCTTTTCGCTCTTTATACCATTACCTTTTTTCTGGCCAAGGCCATGCCAGGGGAACCTTTTACATCCGAAAAAAATATATCTGCGGAAACGAAAGCAAACATACGCAAACTTTATGGATTGGATAAACCGATCTGGGAACAATACATAGTCTATCCAAAAAATATCATAACGGAGGGTTCATTCGGGATTTCAACGAGTAAAGGAAGGCCAGTAATTGATATTATTGCCCAGTCTTTTCCTAATTCATTAATGCTTGGCCTATGTGCTCTTGGCTTCGCAATCGGAATAGGTGTGCCGATCGGCATACTTTCAGCAGTTCGGAAAAACAGCTGGATAGACTGGTCGTGCATGGCGGTGGCAATGATTGGCATTTGCATCCCCTCATTTACAATCGGCCCGCTCTTGCAAATCTATGTGGCGGCCCATATTCCCGGACTGAAGGTGGCCGGTTGGGGAAACTGGGAGGACATCCTTCTGCCCGCCTTTACCTTGGGACTAGTCTCCGCCGCTTACCTTGCCCGCCTGACCCGGGGAGGCATTCTTGAAGTCCTGTCCCAGGACTTCGTTCGAACGGCACATGCAAAAGGGGTGTCTCCAACCCAAGTAATCCTTAAGCACACACTGAGGGGTGGCCTTCTCCCGGCAGTTGCCTACCTTGGACCGGCTTTCGCTGCCTTGATCAGTGGTTCGTTTATCGTAGAGACCATTTTTCAAGTTCCGGGAATGGGACAGCACTTTGTAAATGCAGCCACCACAAGAGATGAGTTTCTTCTCTTAGGCCTGTCACTATTCTTCGGTTTGCTCATTGTGGTAATGAATCTTCTCGCCGATCTGCTCACCGGATTATTGGACCCTCGCATGAGACAAAGCGGAGGGACCGATTAGAGACATGACTAATCAAGATCAAGCGAATCCTCAAGGTTCCTCTCTTTGGAAGGATGCCCGGGCCCGCATGGCGAAAAATAGATTCGCGATGGGGGGACTCTGGATAATCATCCTTATGTTCTCACTCTGTTTTATTTTCGCATGGTTTTGTACAGACCCTAACCAAGTCAACCTCATCAATAAGTTTGCCTCTCCTTCGCTGGATCATTGGTTTGGAACCGATGCTCTCGGGCGCGATCTATTTGCCCGCATTCTCTACGGCGGACAGGTTTCCATTCTCGTTGGCTTAATCGCCACAGCCGTTTCCGTTGCCATCGGAATCGTTTATGGAGCTGTTTCAGGTTTCGCAGGGGGAAGAACGGATGCAATCATGATGCGCGTAGTGGATACATTGCTTGCCATACCCTTCCTGGTTCTCGTTATCGTACTACAGGCAACATTAAGTGACTGGTCTGGGGATGCCACCCGATGGATCGTGGAAAATTTCAAATGGGATAAAGAATTCACGGGACGGTTAACCAATGTAATTCCGCTCTTCTTCGCCCTCGGTCTACTAGGCTGGCTTACCCTGTCCCGAATCGTGCGGGCTCAGGTGATGAGCATTAAGGAACGCGAATTCGTGGAAGCAGCAGTGGCACTGGGATACGGAAAAGCTCGTATTCTTTTTCGACATATTATTCCAAATGTTCTTGGTCCCACAGTTGTCTACTCCACCCTTACCGTTCCAGGCTTCATCATGTATGAAGCAATTCTCTCATTTCTCGGATTGGGAGTGGAATCACCAAATAGTTCGTGGGGCGTTCTAATCAAAGAGGGTTCCAATTTTTTGGAAACTGAAGTTCAACTTCTTCTTTTACCAGGTCTATTCTTTTCCCTCACTCTCTTTTCCCTTAATTTCCTAGGAGATGGACTTCGGGATGCACTGGATGTAAAAGCTGCCAAAGACTAATGAGTTTGCTTAAAATAAAAAATCTGAAAACTTATTTCCACACCCGTGCAGGCACGAACCGGGCAGTGGACGATGTCAGTTTCTCGATTAATAAAGGAGAAATCGTAGGGGTGGTGGGAGAATCGGGTTCAGGAAAGTCGGTCACTTGCCATACCTTACTTGGACTTCTGCCCCAACCCCCCGCAAGGGTGGAAGGTGGAACTGTAACCTTTGATGGTGGAGAACTCCTTACCCTCTCCCATTTACGCCTCAGAGAGATCAGAGGGAAGCGGATATCAATGATCTTTCAAGATCCCATGAGCTGTCTGAACCCGTACTTGAAAATTATTGATCAAGTAACCGAACCCATTCTCATTCATGAGCATGTCTCACGACAAACTGCAGAGGCGCGTGCGATTGAGATGATGAAAAAAGTCGGGATAAGAGATGCCGAATTAAGAGCCCACTCCTACCCTCACGAATTTTCCGGCGGTATGCGACAACGAGTCATGATTGCCATGGCATTGGTTACCAAACCCGATCTTTTATTGGCAGATGAACCAACCACCGCACTCGATGTAACCGTACAAGCCCGTATCCTGAAGATCCTTCACGACCTGAAAGATGACCTCGGAATTGCAGTGCTCTTCGTAACCCATGACCTTGGTGTAGTCGCTGACATTGCCGACCGGGTAGTGGTAATGTACCGCGGTAAGATTGTCGAACAAGGGAATACCCGTGATATCTTTGAAAAACCATCCCATCCCTACGTAAAAGGACTTCTTGCCTGTAGACCCACTCTAGAAACCCAATATCAAACCCTTCCCACCGTGGACGATTTTCTTCAGTCGGAAGTCGGAGCGGACGGTTCTTTTATTCTCAGTGAACGGACGGATGCAAAAAAACGACTGGCAGGGCTTCAAAAACAACTAAAATGTGAAATTTCGGACAAGGATATCCCGACCACTCTACTACAAGTTAAAGACCTAAAAGTACACTTTCACTCCGGAGGTGGATTCCTGGGAAAACCCCGCAGGACGATTAAAGCAGTCGACGGAGTCGACCTAACAATTGCAAAAGGTCAAACCCTTGGACTGGTCGGAGAATCCGGATGCGGAAAAACCACCCTCGGGCGGGCCATACTGCGCCTGCAAGAATCAAAATCTGGCTCAGTCCTCTACGATGAAAATGAGCTCACCTCTCTGAACCGGTCCGAAATGCTCGGGTTTCGAAAGAGGATGCAGATCATATTTCAGGACCCTTATGCTTCCCTTAATCCTCGCCAAACGATCGAACAAACACTCACCGAACCAATGCTCGTTCACAAAATTGGTTCCAATCATTCGGAAAGACGGGATCGAATAGTTTCTCTCCTGGAGGAGGTTGGCCTTGGGTCCAATTTCCTTCTTCGATATCCGCACGAGTTTTCGGGGGGACAAAGGCAACGAATTAGCGTAGCCAGAGCACTGGCAGTGGAGCCGGAATTCATTGTCTGTGATGAATGCGTCAGTGCCATGGATGTTTCTGTGCAGGCACAGGTACTTAATTTACTTCGTGAATTGCAGCAAAAAAGAAACCTTACCTATCTCTTTATTTCCCATGACCTCAGCGTAGTAAAATTTATGTCCGATGACATGATTGTGATGAAAAATGGACAGGTGATGGAAAGCGGCAATGCAGAAGAGATCTACAAAAATCCTCGATCCGAATACACCCGTGAATTATTGGATGCGATTCCCAAATCGACTCTTTCCGGCTAGAAAATTCTTGTTTTCCACCAGGAAGGATTATTCTACTTAATTAACCCCAATCTTTCACCCGAAAAAAGGAATTGCTGTGCTAATCCGCAAAACTTACCAAAGTGAGATCGTGCAAAAATTATTTTCTGAACTGGACTAAAAGATTCGAGGTTATAATGCCTATCCAGTGTTTTTGCGATCCAGGTATCAACGGGAAATGCCTCGGATTTCTTGGCTCCAAAAAGCAGTGCACAATCTGCAATTTTCGGACCGACTCCCGGTAAGGAAACCAGTTTAGACTTTGCCTCCGGATAGGGTAAATTTATTATTGTATTTAAAAAAGTAGGTTCATCGTTGAGAATTGAAGCCACTCCACAAACATATTTGGCACGATACCCTAATTTTAATTCCCTCAGTTCTTTCTCTTTAACTTGCGATAATACCTGCCAACCGGGAAAACTCCAAATATTGGGGGCAAGTTGAATACCGAATTTTTGTGAAACCAAATAGCCCAATTCTTTGATTTGCGGAATACTCTTAGCAGAACTTAATAAAAAGTAAAAAAGCATTTCTTCGAATGGTTGATTAAGTATTGTCAGACCCGGGAGGGATTGTATGCATTGGGCAAGAATCGAGTCACTTCGCCATGGTAGGTTCTGAACCGCATCATCATAGGTTTTATCCAACCATAGGTACTCTAGTATTTCGTTTTGGGTGGCTGGAAATTGTTTCGAGGTTCGCCAATGAATAACCCCATTTACTAATTTTAATTCAACTAACTTGGAACGAAATGAACCTAGCCACGTTCCATAATCTGTCGCACTCCAAGTAAAACTTTGACCTCCTTCCAAAGTCTCTTTTAGCCCGAGAAGAGAAATGTTTTTCGGCTTAGCTAATTCCTTCCAGGGGAACATCGAAAAAATAGTCTGCGAATTAATCGTGACTCCAAAGAAAACTTTTTTTGAGTAAAAATAAGTCTTCATTTGAATTCTTTAATTCAATCTTCCATGCAATTGGTTTCACTTTATTACTGGCCCAGTCTTTTCCGGTGAGTCCAAGAAAAATCTCGCTCTTCCCTTCTTCAATAACCGGTAAAGAAAAGGTAAACCGTTCGATTTCGGTTCGACCATTACGAATCACAGATAAAATAATATTCTTTTCGGTTAGGAGTTTCCGAAAATATTGATTCAGAGAAAACGAGAAATATAAACCTTCTCTTTCTTGATTAGTTCTACAATAAACCATCTTCCCGGTATATTCTTTTCCAGAAAAGTACTCAGGAATGCGCGTCAGTTCATTGGCATTAAAATACCGAAGTGAAACGCGAGTAAGTTCTTTTCCGAAAAGAACCGAGCTATAAAAAAGCGACAGGCAGAGGAGCAGAACAAACTGTTTGCTCACAAAACTACCACAACTCAGCTCTCAGTTGAATCTTTCGATTCTTTCTGAGGGGCTTCTGCTTTTTCTTCTTTGGGAGCAGCATCTTTCACAGGTTTGTCTCCCAAAACATCAGTAGGTTTGGCTTTTTCTGCGACTGGTTCAGGTTTTTTCTCTACCACTTTTTCCTTCTTGGTAGTTGCAGTCTTTCGAACTGCTCTTGGTTTACTGACCTTGGCCTTAGTACTTTTTGACGATTTGCTAATTAATTCTTTAACCGCTAATTTCCGCTTTGCAATGTATGCTGCTCTTCGGCGACGCTTTAAGATTTTGTTGTATTGTTTGCCCATAATGTAGGAATTACTCTGAAGGAAATTGGAACAAGAAGCAAGATTCAAACTCCGCCACCGTGCTTGAAAATTTTACTGAATGTCAATCGGTTTTCCCGATTGAGCAGATTGGTAAGTCGCATCAATAATTTTCATCAGTGCCAACGCCTGGTCTGGAGTGTTCAAAGGACTCTCTTCTCCCGCAATAGTCCGTACAAAATTTTCTGCCGAACGAATTCGTCCCATATCTTCATTGGGCTCAGTTTTAATCGAACGGTTAACAGACCGGCCATGTTCCTGAACATATAATTCGCAATCATCAATTGCCGTATCATCCAAACCATCTGAGCCGAATAAACGACGAATCATACCTCCTGCCTTCTTCCCTTGAAAGGTTACCGATACTTCCTCTTGCTTAACCATTTCTGCCCAAGAGACTTGGAAAGAAAGAATTTGTCCGGTTGTGAATTTTATAAATCCATGAGAGGCACTTTCCACATCTGTCACTCCGTCTGCGACATCAGGAATACCCCAGGGGCCTTTAAAATTCTTGTCCTGAATGAAGTCCGAGAATGTTTGTGCCAACACACAGGATGGCGTCGGGTAGTCCATGTAGTAAAGAGCAAGGTCCACCATGTGTAATAAATCAATTAAGGGTCCACCTCCGGATAATTCCTTGTTGGTAAACCAACCACCAAATCCCGGTATCCCAGTCCTTCTTATCCATTTGGCCTGGGCAGAGTTAATCTGGCCCACTTCACCGGCTTCTATATATTTTCTTAGGGCATATGATTCTGGACGAGCCCGATTATTAAAATTGAACATCAAAGTCTTACCGGCACTTTCAGACGCTTCTTTCATTTGCAAAACTTCTGCCGCATTTAAAGCGGGTGGTTTTTCGCAAAACACATGTTTTCCAGCCTGCAATACCTGTAACGCTAATGGTCGGTGCGTACGATTGGGGGTTATGATACTAACCGCATCAAGGTCAGTTAATTGTTCGAGCATTTGAGCAGAATCTGAAAAGACATGGGGTACATCATAAGTCTCAGCTGCCTTTTTTGCCGCAACTTGATTCATATCACAAATTGCAACGATTTCTGCCCCTGCATTCCGAAAGCCCGCGCTATGATATTGCAGCATGCCGCCGGCTCCGATTATTCCAATTTTAATTGTCATTCAAATTCTTGTTTGTAGTTGATGAGTAGGGTCGTGCTTACTTTGGAATCGAAGGAAACTTAACCCATTTTTCCTTCGCGTTGGCACTTTTTACAACGGTTTCGATAAAAGCCATTCCAATTATTCCATCGCGAATATCCGGAAAATCATAACCTGATTTACGCGGAAATTTACCCGCAATTTCGTCTTTAATGGCAACGGCAGCAGAATTATACACATTGGCAAACGCCTCAATAAATCCTTCCGGGTGACCGAAAGGAATTCTAGTATTTTCTGCAGCGGCACCAGTTATGTAATCATTCCCTCGACGATAAATTTCCCGGGGTGCACGTGCATCCTTAACGATTAATTCATTCGGGTGTTCCTGGTGCCATTCCAACGATTTCTTGGTGCCGTAGATTCGGATATTTAAATTATTTTCATCTCCGTTTGAAATTTGTGATGCATAAAGAATTCCACGAGCACCTCCTTTAAAACGAACTAGTAAATTACCATCATCATCCAACACACGACCGGGGATGTTAACCGATAAATCTGCACATAAAGAATCGATCTCTAAACCAGAAATATAATGAACCAAATTTTCCGCATGTGTGCCAATATCTCCCATGCAGTTGGAAACTCCTGCAATTTTAGGATCGGCTCGCCAGTTGGAAATTGCTTTGCTCTCCCCCGTTAATGCAGTGATCGCGTATCCTTGAGGATATTCACAGACAACCTTAATGATCTTTCCAAGCTTTCCCTTTTTTACCATATCACGGGCTAATTTAACCATCGGATAGCCCGTGTAATTATGAGTCAATGCAAAGACTTTTTTTGATTTTATAATTACCTTCCTGAGCTCTCTCGCCTGGGCGAGGTCAAGCGTGACTGGCTTATCGCAAATCACATTAAACCCCGCTTTTAGAAAAGTTTTTGCCACATCAAAATGAAGATAGTTTTGCACCACTATACTTACAAAATCAATTCGTTCACCCTCTGGCAACAAGGCTTCTTTCTCGGCCATTTCCTGGTACGATCCGTAGGTTCGGGAGGGATCGATAAAGAAATCTTTTCCCGACTGCTTCGATTTTTTGGGGTCGGATGAAAAAGCACCCGCCACCAATTCGATTTTTCCATCAAGATTTGCTGCTCGTCGATGAACGCCGCCTATGAATGCACCACGCCCGCCTCCAACCATGCCCATTTTTAGTTTTCTATTCATAAATTTCTGGGTCCAATTAAATGATAATCGTCATTGATTTTTCTTATCAAATGCGGAATCAAATGCCATTTCATTGGATTTAAAATCCAGATTTTTTACAAATTCGCAGGATTCTGTGGCGCCATGAAAGCGATCCATCCGACCATCCTCCCACTCAATGGAAAGAGGCCCTGCATAATGAATGTCATTTAAAGCAACTATGATTTCCTCAAAATTCACATCTCCTCTTCCAACGGAGCGAAAATCCCACTGTCGGCGTGGGTCGCAAAATGTGGTGTGACCTCCAAATACTCCAACCGTACCATCCCCGTGCCCCCACCAGGCATCTTTCATATGGGCATGATAAATTCGATCCGAAAAAGTTCGGATGAACTTCACATAGTCAACTCCCTGATATCCAAGATGCGAGGGGTCGTAGTTAAAACCAAATCGCTTGTGGTTTTTAACGGCCTCCAAAGCACGCTGGGCACTGGCAATATCGAAAGCAATTTCAGTCGGATGAACCTCCAAGGCAAAATTTACATTTTGCTTTTCAAATTCTTCCAGAATCGGCCCAAAACGCTTCGCGAAATCTTCAAACCCTTTATCCCAATAGGCCTGATCAGTTGGTGGGAAGGCATAGATTGAATGCCAAATACTGGATCCTGTGAAACCATTCACCACCGCGGGAAAATCATCTTTTTTTCCACGTCCAGGTTTTGCATTTATAAAGTTGCGACATGCCTTGGCAGTTTTTGCCATTTTCTTTGCTGCCCTCTTACGAACTTTCTCAGGATCTCCATCCCCCCAAACATCTGGCGGAAGGATTGATTGATGACGTTCATCAATAGGGTCACAAATTGCCTGCCCCACAAGATGGCTCGATATGGCAAAGCAATCCAGGTTATTATCGGACAAAATTTCCCATCTCTCTTGACAATATTTTTTGGAGATCGCCGCTTTATCTACATCAAAGTGGTCCCCCCAACAGGCTAACTCCAAACCGTCGTAGCCCATTTCTGAAGCTTTTTCAGCAAGCGTTGGTAAAGAAAGATCGGCCCATTGACCGGTAAACAATGTTACTGTTCTTGGCATATAAAAATTGTTAAATTTATAGATTAATTAGTTCCAATAAGGAAGTTTTTACTAAGTGAGGGCAACGCTTTTTTGGTAAAACTATAATTAAATACCAAAAGAGGTAGTTGAATTTGATTTAAAATGAAATTGGATTCAATCGGAGACAAGTATTTTTTGGGCTGTTTTATACCCCAGCGAAAATTTCGGCATTTTTTCAACCTGTAATTCAATGGTATCGGCGACTTTTTCGTTTTTTACAAGCGTCACCATTCTTCCAGGCATCAGGCCTTTCGCCTGAGCAAAATTTAGAAATTCAGGACTTTGATCAAGAATTGATTCAATTTTCATTTTCGTACCCACTAATGAATCTAAGAGGGTTTTTTTGGGTAATCTACGAATAATCCCGTTCTTTGTTGGAATTGGGTGCCCATGTGGGTCATGCCGAGGCTTGCCTAGAAATATGTCCAAACGCTCCAACACCTTCTCCGAAATGGCATGCTCGAGCACCTCCGCTTCATCATGAATTTCGCTCCAATCTAAACCGAGAGTTTCAACTAAGAATGTTTCCAATAATCGATGGCGCCTTATCATTATCATCCCAATCTTCTTGCCCGATGGAGTAAGTCGAACTCCTTTCCGGGATTTATAAGAAAGCCATTTTTCTTTTTGAAGATTCTTCATCATCGAGGTCGCGGTCCCTGGAGTTACGCCAAGCGAAGTCGCAATCATTCCCATCGGAACTTCTCCACGCTCACATTCCATCGATAATTTTAAGATCGACTTGAGGTAGTTTTCAACCGTCGCACTTGGCATGTGGATTATATTGAATGTAATGTCCTATTGACTCAAGGAAAATGATTGCTACACTTTGACTAATCAAAAATAATACTTTTAATAGTCATAAATATTTAATTTATTTACCTAAATACTTTCTTTGGTGCATGCTTTTTTTCTGCTCATTTTTATTGGGGGGATGCGGGGGAGAAACTAGACCCAAAGCAGACTCGGAGTCGAGTAGTTCGAGCAGTGAAAAAATTCGGCTTGTCGTGACCACAACCCAATTGTATGACCTCGCCCAACGATTAACCGGAGATCGTTTTTCCGTCACTTCCCTCATGGGTCCGGGTGTAGACCCTCACATATACAAACCCAGTTCGAGGGACATACTGGCACTTTCCAAGGCCAACCTTGTGGTTTATCATGGAATGCACCTTGAAGGCAGACTAGCAGAAGCACTTAGTCATAGCGAAGAAAACGGCATTTCAACATTCAACGCCACTGGCAGTTTGCCGAACAAGGAAATCATTTACTCAATCTCAGGACACAGCGAACAACAGTACCCAGACCCCCATGTGTGGTTTGATCCAAAGATTTGGTCCTTTATTGTAAACGAATTTACTCGCAGGGTGATTCGCTGTAACCCCTCGGAACAAAAACAATTTGAATCCAGGGCAATTCAAATTTTAGATAGTATTTCCAAAATTGAGGAATGGGGGATAAATGAAATTAAGAAAATACCCAAGGACCAGCGTACCCTAATAACGAGCCATGATGCATTTCAATATTTGGGTCGGGCCATGGGACTACAGGTGATTGCACTACAAGGAATGTCTACCACCGCGGAAGCGGGATTAGCTGACCGGGCTAATCTGGTTGACCTTATTCAAGACCATAATATTCCCGCTATCTTTATTGAAAGTAGCGTCAATCCGACTGCGATTCAAGAAATTGCAAAAGAATGTAATGTCGAGGTGGGAGGAGAATTATTTTCGGATGCACTTGGTTCCAACAATCAATTTGCTACCGGGCCAAACGGAATACAATACTCTGTTGGTACCTGGGAAGGAATGATGGTTCACAATATTAACACTATCGTAAAGGCATTACGAAAAAGAAGAAAATGAGTGCCAGTCCACCGTTATTCCCCCTTGAGGTTCATGATTTAACCGTTTCCTACCACACAAAACCAGTATTGTATGGGGTTGATTTACAGATAGAGGAAGGTTCATTAGTGGGAGTAATTGGTCCAAACGGTGCCGGTAAATCGACACTTATAAAAACCATTATGGGAATCGTTCCACCCAGCGGTGGATGGGTAAAAATCTTTGGTCAAAAAGGAAAAAAGGCTTACACGAGAGTCGGATATGTGCCTCAACGCGAATCAGTGGACTGGGATTTTCCTGTCTCAGTATTAGATGTTGTCCTGATGGGTCGATTTGCACATGTGGGATGGTTGAAGCGAGTAGGTAAAAAAGATCGCTCCATTGCTTGTGAATGTCTCGAAAAAGTAAACATGCTTTCATTTGCGGACCGACAAATTGGAAAACTCTCCGGTGGACAACAACAGAGAGTCTTTCTTGCTCGGGCATTGGCACAGGAGAGTGACCTCTACTTAATGGACGAACCCTTCTCAGGAGTGGATGCAGTTACTGAGAATGCGATTATTGAACTACTCAGAGAATTAAAGAATAATGGAAAAACATTACTTGTAGTCCACCATGATTTATCCAATGCGAAAGATTATTTTGATCAGTTGATACTACTCAATATGAGATTGATTGCACATGGAAAAAGGGAAGACACATTCACCAAAGAACTTCTTCAAAAAACATATGGTGGAAGACTTACAGTGTTTACAGAAATTGCAGGACAAGCCGCCAGTAGCCAAACTTCCAACCAATTCCCTCAAAAGCATTTGTGAGGTTATATAACTCGCCGTATAGACTAGTTGTATGAATCTGATTTTTTTTCAATTCGTTCCCTTTTTTCGCACCATTCTTTTTCTTTTTACTGCGGGTAGTCTCCATGCGGAACAGATTGCAGAAGATTCCTCTCTCTCTATTCAAACAGTTCGCTTTCTTTCGCTGACAGATTATTCAGTCCAAATCGTTCTTTTAGGAGTAATATTGATGGGAATGGGGTGCGGGTTAATGGGAGGCTTTGTAGTCACCAGGAAGTTATCCCTTTTTGGTGATACCTTGTCACACGCTGTACTTCCCGGTGTCGCAGTGGGCTTTATATTTAGCCAGTCAAAAAATTCGTTCAGTATTTTAATGGGTGCGATGATCGCCGGTTTCCTAGGAGTATTTCTGATTTCCTTAATCAAAAAAACTACAAAAGTGAGACTTGATAGTGCGCTCGGATTAGTACTGTCCGGATTCTATGCAGTGGGAATTTGCTTATTAACTAGAATCCAGAAAATGGAATTTGGAAATCAATCCGGGATTGACCGATACCTGTTTGGTCAAATTACCGGACTGTCGACAGCGGATGTTTTGGGGATGGGAATTTCATGCATTCTTATTCTTTTACTCACATTTCTATTATACAAAGAAATGCTAGTAACCGGATTTGATCCTGGATTCGCTCGTTCTGTAGGAATACCGGTGGATTTGCTTCAATACATACTTTGGATGTTGTTAGCATTTTCTGTCATTACCTCCCTTCAGGTAGTGGGAGTAATATTGGTTTCCGCATTGTTAATTATACCGGCTGCAACTGCATCGATTATTACCCAAAGAATGAAGTCACTTCTTTTTTGGTCAGTCGGGCTGGGAATTCTAGCCGGAATTGTGGGAACATACTTATCATTTCTGGGCAATCGATTACCGACGGGGCCCTTGATTATATTAACCTCAACTAGTTTTTTTATTATTACCCTTTTCTTACATTTCAGAAATGGTCTTCTTTTCAAATGGATTCGCTCGCGGGGAAAAGAGCAAAAAATC
>JGI20156J14371_10000650_pt1 | contig 29911 bp, 26 predicted proteins | sample COG_06_FD_14371 | JGI IMG/M metagenome (IMG submission 14371)
AAGTAGCAAAACTCTCAATGAAGTCCTCAATGAAGTCTTTCAAAAAAGTCATATATTATGTTATTAATTAAAATTGAGGGCGAAACAGAACGCCCCTTTCTATTTTAAAATAAGTTTTAATTTTCAATGTAAATTTAAAAATACAATCTGATGAGCCGGAATTTTATTTAAAAATTTTATTATCCTTTACTTAATTCTTAATTAACAATCTACAAGTATCATCAATATAAATTAAAAAAGGTTTTGTTTTAAAATATTCATCAACCGCTTTTCTTGCACCTTTATAATTCCCATAATCATCAATAATTAGAACACCATTTTTTGCTAACCGTGGGTAAAGTAATTCAAGTTCAATTTTTGTGGACTCATAAAAATCAGTATCTAATCTTAAAATTGAAATTTTTTCAGGAACATTTTCATTTATCTGCAAAGTATCTTCTACTTTTCCTTTTATAAGATTAACGTTATCCAAGGAACACTCTTTTAATATATTGTCTTTCACTTCATCCAGAGTTGATTTACACCAACCATCCTTCGATTTTGTTATTATATTATATAGATCAAGTGCCGATCTACCATTGCTTTTAAAATCAAATTTTCCAGGTAAGGGCATACCCTCAAAAGTATCAAAACCATATATGTTTCGATTTAGAATTTTTTTTTGATTAAGTAGTTGATAAAGAATTAAATTTCCTCCTTTCCAAACACCACATTCAACAAAATCTCCTGGGATATTATAATTATGAATATAATTTATTGAGTTTAGTAATGACCACATTCTAGTTTTGGTTGTCATTGAATATTTTAAACATGTTTCTAAAAGTAGATTTTCTTCAGAAGTCATTTCTTCAATTACTTCAACTACTTCGCCTACATTTGATCTGCAAACTTTATATCCAAATTTGTTTAAAAATTTTTTATTAATAATCTCTTTTAATAATTTTTTCATATAATTTTAGTTATCTGACAATTAAACATCTTTTTGGTTTATAAATTTACTTAAATTTGGTTTAAAATAATTAGGTCCTTTCATAACTTTTCCTGACACATTGTAAATTGGTTTACCATCTTTATCTAGTTTGCTCATATTTGAGTTTTGAACTTCCTCAAAACATTTATCAAGGTCTATTCCAAAAGCATGACCAGCTCCATATGTAACATATAATATGTCTGTTAAAGCATCCGCGACTTCTAAAAGATCATTATTTTTCATAGCCTCATTTAATTCGTCTAATTCTTCTTTGATCAAATCATACCTAAGTTTATTTATCTTATCGGTACTAAAAGAAGGACTTTTTTTAACTTCTTGGCCAAAAGTTTCCATAAAAGTTTTAACTTTGTTAAAATTTGTCATTTAGCTCCTATAATTTTATAAAATTTAATATATAAACATACTAAGTTATTAATTAAGTAATAATCAATGAAATTAAGAAAAGAATTTGACAGTATTGGTAATATAAACGTTCCTGATGATAAATATTGGGGTGCATCTACTCAAAGGTCTAATAAATTTTTTAATATCGGAAAAATTCTAGTTAATATTTCAATAATCAAATCTATTGCCATTATAAAAAGATCAGCAGCAATAGTGCATTATAAAGAAAAGCAAATTGAAAAAAATATATCAAACTCAATAATAAAAGCTTCCGAAGAGGTTATTAAAGGTAAACTTGACGAAAATTTTCCATTAAAAGTTTGGCAAACAGGCTCTGGCACCCAAACAAATATGAATGTCAATGAAGTTATTGCCAATAGAGCTATTGAAATAATGGGAGGTAAAAAGGGTTCAAAAAAACCTATACATCCTAATGATCATGTAAACAAATCACAATCAACAAATGATGTGTTTCCCACTGCCATGCACATATCTGTTGCCAAAGAGTCTATTGGTAAACTTTTACCAAGCTTAAAAAAATTAGAAAGAGAACTAAATAAAAAATCAAAAGAATTTAAGAATATTATTAAAATTGGAAGAACACACTTACAAGATGCTACTCCATTATCATTGGGGCAAGAATTTTCAGGTTACCAAACTCAATTAAAAAAATGTATAGAAAGAATAGAATTTTCTTTAAAAGAAATATATTTTCTTGCTCAAGGTGGTACTGCTGTTGGGACAGGAATTAATTCTAAAAAAGGTTTTGACAAAAAAGTTGTAAAAGAAATAGCAAAATATACAAAACTTCCTTTCAAGCCTGCNCAAAATAAATTTGCTGAACTAGCAGCTCATGACTCTATCGTAAATTTTTCAGGAATATTAAATACATGTGCCGTTTCGTTAATGAAAATTTCAAACGATATAAGATTCTTAGGCTCTGGTCCAAGAGCTGGGTATGGGGAATTAATACTTCCAGAAAATGAACCTGGTTCGTCTATTATGCCTGGAAAAGTTAATCCAACACAATGTGAGGCTGTCACTATGGTTTGTGCTCAGGTTATAGGAAATCATACCGGCATTACTATAGCTGGATCTCACGGTCATTTTGAACTCAATGTATTTAAACCAATGATTGCTCATAATATACTTCAATCAATCGATCTTATCGCTGATTCTACAAAAAATTTTTCAGAATTTTGTGTAAAGGGAATAAAAGCAAACAAAAGAAAAATTAAAGAACATCTAGATAATTCCCTAATGCTTGTAACTGCTTTAGCCCCACACATTGGGTACGACCAAGCTTCTAAAATTGCAAAAAATGCACTAAAAAATAATACATCTCTAAAATATGAAGCTTTAAAAACAGGTCTTATAAATGAAAAAAATTATGAAAAAATTGTAGACCCAAAAAAAATGATTTATCCAAAATAAGCTTCAAACACTTTATTAAAAATTCTTCTAGATTTATGAAAATTAAAATTTTCAATATCATTAAGCTCTTTCAATATTTTTAAAGCTTGATCATTGTCCTCAATATCATTGAATTTAATTCTGTTAACATCTATTTGATTAGATAAAAAATTAAAATCTAGGTTAATTTTAATAACTTCAATATCCGACCTAAAATTTTTTGGGGTTTGTAAAAGTGAAAATAAATTGTCAGAATTTTTTATATTAATTAAAATATCAGTATTTAGAACTAAATCATTATTAGTGTAAGATAGGTTGCTATTGTTTATTTCCAAAGAACCTATCTTATTATTAGTGAATTTACTTTTATTAAAATTAATTGCACCATTTGTTATATTAAGATTTACTAATGAACTATTAAATAGTTGACTATTTTTATTTTCTTTAATTGCAATTGAAGTATTGGCGCTAATATTGTTATTCAATAATATTTGACTTTTAATAAGTTCACTTAAAATAGAGTCCAAGTTCAGTAATTTAGATAAGTCATATTTTTTTAGTAATATGTCAAGCTCAAGGTTAAAGGGTTTAGTAAATAATTTTCCTCTATAATTAAAATTTGGATTTTTGACTGTTTTTTCATCCGACTCAAAAGAAATTAAATTTTTTTCTACTTCATATTTAGTTTGTGTTTTAAAATTTAAAACTGAAATTAACGATGAACCTTGAATAATCTCCTCTGTTAAATTTGAATATTCATTTAATATTTTTAATCGTAATTTATCTGATGAAATTATAATTTCTTTTTTTTTTGTATCAAAATCTTTCAACAGATCAAAATTAAATGAAGTTTTAAAAATTTCACCTTTTGCTTTTAAGATATTATTCAACTTTAAATTATCATAAAAAAAATATGTTTCCGGTACTTTTATAATAGCAACAGTGTTTTGCTCATCATCTTTAAAAAAAACTTTACTTTTATTTATCTTTATTTTTTTATTAGAAAATCTATTTTCAGTTCCTTTTATTAAAAAAGACAAATCTTTTCCTTGTAATGAAAAATTTGCATCATTGATGTGTACTTTTTTTAAGTAATATTTTCTTTTTTTAAAAAATTACTTTGATAAAAAAATACTTTTAGTCTTTTAATTTCTGCAATTTCAATTGGCTTGTCTTCACGTTCTATAATAATCTTTGAATCTTTTATCAAAAAATGTGGTGAAGGCAAAATATTGTAAGAAATCGCTGAAGAAGAACTAAGATTAATATTAAATTCATCTATTAATTTTTTTTCAACAAATTTCTGCACCCAGGTTTTGTCGTATAAAGCTGGAATTGATAAATAAAATAAATAAAAAAATAATATGGTAATAAAAGCTATTATAAATTTATTAAAATTACTTATTTTAGAGCTTTTTCCAAAATATTTGGTTTTTAAATTATCAAACTTAAAAAATAATTTTTGAGTAAATGTATTTACATTTTTAGTTATTTTTTTTTTAAAAAAATAACTAATTAAATCACTTATTTTTATAAAAAAGTTTGATAATGGTTTTTTTACTAAGTTGTTAAACAGTTTATTAAATTTTTTAGTCAAATTCCAAAAATGCCAAACAAAAAAATATTTTATTTTATATATAACTTTTAATAGTGTATTTATGATCAATGAATCAATCAGCTTTGTAATTTTTTTGGTATATTTTTGTTTCATATCTACTAATAAAATTTAATAAGCTTATAATGAATATTTTAAAATGATAAACTCTGATTATTTAAATGATCTAAATAAAGCTCAAAAAGAAGCAGTTTTACACCTTAATGGACCATTACTTATAGTTGCTGGAGCTGGCTCTGGTAAAACTAAAGTTCTCACATCTAGAATCGCTCATATAATTAAAGAGAAGAAAGCTTTTCCTAATCAGATATTGTCTGTAACTTTTACAAATAAGGCTGCAAAGGAGATGCAAAATAGAATAAGTTCTATGCTTAATTCTGAAGCTACTGGATTATCTTGGTTAGGTACTTTTCATTCAACTTGTGCAAAACTATTAAGAAAGCATGCTTCGGCAGCTGGTCTTACGTCAAATTTTACAATTATAGATACGGATGATCAAATAAGATTAATTAAAAATATTTGTAAAGCTGAAAATATTGATATTAAACAATTAGCACCGAAATATATTTTATCAATTATTGATAGATGGAAAAATAAAGGGTTTTATCCAAACGATGTGATTGTTGACAAAAAAGACATTTATGAAAAAACTGTTCAACCCTTATACAAAATCTATCAACAAAAACTTTTAGATTTAAATACATGTGATTTTGGTGATCTAATTCTTCATACTGTAAAAATATTAGAAAAAAATTTAGATATTAGAAAAATTTATACTAATAATTTTAAATTTATATTGGTGGATGAGTATCAAGATACAAACTATATTCAAAGTAGATGGTTGTATTTATTATCAGAAAAACATAAAAATATATGTTGTGTAGGAGATGATGATCAGTCTATTTATAGTTGGCGCGGTGCAGAAATAAAAAATTTTCTTGATTTTGATAAAGTATATAAAAATTCTAAAATTATTCGATTAGAGGAAAATTATAGGTCTTCTCAAAATATTTTATCTGTTGCTTCAAAGTTAATTGAAAATAATCAAAATAGAGTCGGCAAAACTTTACGTACAACTATGAAAGAGGGAGATTTAGTTTCACTTAACTGTTTCAAGAATGGGAAGGATGAAGCAATAGCTGTTGGGGATGAAATTGAAAAAAAATTAAAAAAAAATTTTTCATTTAATAATATCGCAATTCTAGTTAGGGCTATTTTTCAAACACGAGAATTTGAAGAACGTTTTTTAAAAATTGGAATTCCATATAGAATTTTAGGTGGTACTAAATTTTATGAAAGAGCAGAAATTAAGGATTGTGTAGCTTATTTAAGAATGGTGTATCAACCAAAAGATGATTTAGCTTTTGATAGAATTGTTAATCAACCTAAAAGATCTATTGGTGAAAGTACAATTAAACTAATACATGAACATTCAAAAAATAACTCTTTAACTCTTGAATCTTCATCAAGGCAATTAATAGAACTTAATTTGATCAAACCAAAAACAAAAGTTGGTTTAAGTTCATTTTTATTTTTAATGGAAAAATGGAGGAATGATTTAAATGTAAAAAAAATTAACCATATAAAATTGCTTCAACTAATTTTAGATGAGTCGGGTTACTCAGCTATGCTTAAAAATAAAAAAGATGTTGATAATGAAAATAGATTAGAAAATATCAAAGAGTTATTAAGTGCTATGAAAGAGTTTGATAATTTAGAGAATTTTTTAGAACATGTTGCTCTTGCGACATCGATCGATCAGGATTGGGATGGAGAAAAAGTAAATATGATGACTATGCATGGCTCAAAGGGTCTTGAATTTGACGTTGTATTTTTACCTGGGTGGGAAGAGGGTCTATTTCCGCATCAAAAATCAATAGAAGAAAAAGGACAAAATGGCTTAGAGGAAGAAAGAAGACTTGCTTATGTAGGGATCACAAGGGCTAAAAAAAAAGCACTAATATCATTTTCAATGAATAGATTTTATCAAGGAGATTGGATTGATAGTATGGCTTCAAGATTTATTGAGGAACTTCCAGAAAAGTTTTTAGAAAAAAATTCTTTTTTTGATGAAAATGATGAAAATGATTTTGAATTTAACCAAGATTTTGATTTTAATGATGAAAATAATAACAGGAGTCCTGGTTGGGCTAGATACCAAAAAAGAATTAAATGATAAATAAAAATATTAAAAAATTAAAAAACAAAATCAATCAATTAAATATCGATGGTTACATTATTCCAAAAAATGATGAATTTTTTTCGGAGTATGATCAAAATAATAGACTAAAAAATATATCTAATTTTACAGGTTCTGCTGGTTTTGCCGTAATTTTGAAAAATAAAAACTATCTCTTTGTTGATGGAAGATACACAATTCAAGCAAAAAAAGAAGCGGGTAAAAATTTTAAAATTATTGAACTCCATAAACAATTACCTTACCAAATTATTAAAAACTACAAACTAGGATTTGATCCCAAATTATTCACATCAAAAAAATTGATGTTTTATTTTTCAAAACACAATAAATTAATATCAATAAAAAAGAATTTAATTGACTCGGTATCTAAAAAAAATATTAAAAAAACAAGGCCCTTTTTTTCTTTAAATAAAAAAATTGTAGGTGAAAGCCATCTATCAAAAATAAGAAAAGTTATTGATTATCTAAAAAAAAATAAAACAGATTTTTTATTTATAAGTGCCCCAGAAAATGTTGCGTGGATTTTAAATATCCGTGGATACGACAATCCAACTAGCCCAATACCAAATTGTAGATTAATTATTGGTAAAAATAAAAAATTATTTTTAATTGCTAAAGAAGAAAATTGTCAAAAAATTATAAAAGAAAATATAATAAAAAAAAATCAATTAATAGATTTAGATAATTTTGAAAATTTCATAAATAAAATAAAAGGAAAAAACTTTATAATCGACAATCAATCCTGTTCAATTTTTTATGAAAAAATAATTAAATCTAAATTTAACTATTATTAATAAAGGTGACCCCATATATGATTTAAAATCAGTTAAAAATCCATGTGAAATTAAACACATGATTGAAGCACACAATAAAGACGGTCTAGCTTTAACCAGGTTTATATTTTGGATTAAAAATATTAATAAAAAAAAAATAACTGAAGTTGATGCTCAGATTAAACTAGAAAAATTTAGAAGATATAGTGCAGATTATCTATTTCCTAGTTTTAATACGATAGCTGGAACTGGATCGAATGGTGCTATCGTTCATTACAGGGCAACAAAAAAATCAACAAAAATAATTAATAAAAAAGATATTTTTTTATGTGATTCTGGTGGTCAATATAAGTATGGGACAACTGATGTAACTAGAACTATTTCTTTTTCAAAGCCTAAAAAATTTATAAAGGATATTTACACTAAAGTATTAAAAGGACACATAGCGGTAGCTCAAACCAATCTTCAAAAAGATAATACTGGTAAAAAAATTGATAAAAGAGCTAGAAAGTTTCTAAAAGTATCTAAGTTAGATTATGCGCATGGAACAGGTCATGGTGTTGGTTTTTTTTTAAATGTACACGAAGGACCACAATCAATATCAAAACACAATACAGTTAAAATTAAACAGGGTATGATTTTAAGTAATGAACCCGGTTTTTACAAAGAGGGAGATTTTGGTATTAGAATTGAAAATTTAATTTATGTAAAAAATTTTAAAAAAAAGATGTATTTTGAGAATTTGACTTTTGTTCCTATGGAAAAAGATTTAATTAATTTTAAAATGTTAAATAATAATGAAAAAAATTACTTATTTAAATATCATTTAAATATTTACTCAAAATATTCTAAATTTTTAAATAGACCTGAAAGAAAATGGCTAGCTAGTCTTATTTAGCATTTTAAGCCATTCAACTTGATTAATTATTTTTATCTTTAAATCTTTGGCTAAATTAATTTTTTTTATAGTTGGTTTTTCTCCTATGATTAAATAATTAAGTTTTTTATTTACATTACTTATTATTTTACCTGAATTATTTTCTATTAAAGATTTTGCTTCAGCTCTACTGATTCCATCTAATTTACCTGTTAGCATAAATGTTTTATTTTTTAATAGCCCATCTTTATCTTTTAGTGGAACACTTTTAATTGTGAGTTTTTTAACTAATTCTGATAAAATTTCTTTGTTGAATTTATTAAAAAAAAAATTTTTAATTGAAGCAATCTGAGTTTCACCAATTCCATCAATATCTAATAAAATTTTGATATTTTTCTTATTAATTAATTTAAGAAAATTTAATGATGATTGTAAGTGTCTAGCAATTAACTTTGCATTTTCTTGCCCTATATGTCTTATGCCTAAAGAATAAATAAACCTATCTAGTGAAACTTTTTTTTTTTCTTCAATTGAATATTTTAAATTTGCAACCGATAACGCTCCCCATCCATCTAGTTTTTGAATTTTCTGGTAATCTAAATCAAAAATATCATTTGGTGACCTAATGAGTTTCAAGTGCCAAAAATTTTCTATAATTTTTTTTCCTAGCCCATCTATATTGAATGCTTCTTTAGAAACGAAATGCTTTAATTTTTCTATCGCTATTTTTTCACACTCGTACCCTTCGCTCACACATCTTCTGACAGCATCTTTTTTTTTTGTGATTTCGTTATAATCTTTAACTGTTTTACCACCACAAGATGGGCAGTTAGTTGGAAAACTAAATTTTTTTGAATCTTTATCTCTTTTACTTAAATCAACTGATACTACGTGAGGAATTACATCACCTGCTCTTTCAACATTAACTGTATCTCCAACTCTTATGTCTTTTCTTATTATTTCATCCTCATTATGAAGAGTAGCGTTTGAAACTACTACGCCTCCTATATTTACTGGTTTTATTTTTGCAACAGGTGTTAAGGCTCCAGTTCTTCCAACTTGAATATCAATATTTAATATTTCTGAGGTAGCTTTATTAGCTGAGAATTTATGGGCTATTGCCCACCTTGGTGCATTAGCAGCAAAACCTAATCTTTTTTGTAAGTCAAAATCGTTTACCTTATATACAATACCATCAATATCTACATCAATTTCTTTTCTTTTCTTTTCTAAGTCAACATGATTTGCTATCAAGTTTTTTATACTGGAAATTTTTTTATTAAATGGATTAGTTTTGAAGCCCCATTTTTTTAAATTTTCTAAAAAATCTGACTGAGTTTTAATATTTAAATTATCAACATAACCATATGTATAAGCTATAAATTTTAGAGGTATTTTTTTTGTTGCATCGGGGTCTTTTTGACGTAGCGACCCAGATGCTGCATTTCTTGGGTTTGCAAATCTGTCTTTAATTTTCTTAAAATCACTATTATTGATAAACACTTCTCCACGTATATCAATTTCGCTCGGAAAATTATTTATTTTTACAAATTTAGGGATGTCATTAATTGTATTTAAATTTTTTGTAATATCTTCTCCTTCTTTACCATCTCCACGAGAAAGTCCTTTTATAAATTTTCCATTTATATAAGTTAATGATGCGGATATGCCATCTATCTTTGGTTCTGCACTATATTCAATTGTGGGAGCATCTTTCATGCTTAAAAAATTAAGCATTTTTTTCTCAAAATTTAAAAGATCAGTCTCATCGAAAGCGTTAGCTAAAGAAAGCATGGGGACTTTATGTTTTATTTTTTTAAAATTTTTTGAAGGGGTATAACCCACTGAATTACTAGGTGACTTTTCATTTTTTAAAAAGGGATATTTTTTTTCTAAAACAAAAATTTCATTTTTTAAAATATCATATACTTGGTCAGTTATAGAGGGTTTATTCTCATCATAATAAGATTTATTATGCTTCTGTATCTCTTTTATTTTTGTTAGATAATCTTTTTTAACTAGATTTTTTTTCATTTCTCTGAAAAAGTTTTTTAAATTTTTTAAATAATCCTTTTTTTTCTTTTTTAGTTGCTTTCTTTATTTCTATTTTTTTATAGTCTTTATTAAAAATCTTATAAGTTGCTTTATACCATTCGCTTGATGCATAATTATAGCCTAATAAGTTTCCATATTTTTTAGACTCCTCAATAAGACCGAGGTGATAATAAATTTCAACTAATCTATGAATGGCTTCTTCTACATAAACTGTTGTGTCATAGTCCTTTGTAACAATCTTAAAACGATTTATGGCCGCAATCCATTTTTGTTTTTTTATATAATGTCGCCCAATATACATTTCTTTTGACGCTAGTATGTCATTGATTAAGTCGATTTTATATTTGGAGTCACTTGCAAAATCTGATTCTGGGAAATTATTTATAATATATTGAAATTTATTTTTTGCGTTAACTAAAGATGATAAATCTGTTTTTTCATCGACAATTAATTCATAATAACACATTGCAATTAAGTAATGGGCATAACTCTCTTTTGGGTCACTTTTATATGTTTTTAAAAATCTTTCTAAATTAAATAGTGCCTTTGAAAAATAATCTTGAAGATAATAAGCGTAAGAAGCCATGAGTGCCGATTTAGAGGCCCACTCAGATTGTGGAAACAGTAATTCTGCTTCAAGGAATTTTTGAGCAGCATAAAATGTATCTCCTTTTTCTAAGGCAATCATCCCCTCTTTATAAGATGAGATCATTTCTTGTTCTTGATCCATTTCTTTAATTAAGGAGATTTCTTTTTTTTCAGCTGTACAAGATTGTAATAATAATAATACAAATAATAGCTTGCCTAGTTTAATTATTAATTTCATTGAAGTATATTATTTATATAGCAAAAAAAACTTAAGCAATAGATCTTAAATGTTTTTTATTAACAAATGTATATGGAAGTGTTTTTTCTTTAATTTCTAATATTGAATAGTTTTCTTTATTTTCGAAAACTTTTCGTAATAATTGATTTGTAAGCTTGTGTCCACCTTGTGAACAAACTAATTTTCCAATAATCTTATAACCTGCAAGATACAAGTCACCCATACAATCTAAAATTTTATGGTTCACAAATTCTTTATCATTTCTTAATCCATTCTCATTTATAACCTTATCGTCTTTAACAACAATGGCGTTTTCAAGACTTCCTCCTTTTGCAAGACCCATTTCTTTTAACTTTGCAACATCTTCATATAAACAAAATGTTCTAGAATTATAAATATCTGTTAGATCTGACTCATAAACTTTTATTGAATTTCTTTGATTGCCTATAGTTTTATTTTCATACTTAAGCTCAAAATCTATATCTAAGCTAATTTTACTTGGTTCAATGAAAATGACTTTTTTTCCATCTTTAAATTCTATTTTTTTTTCTATTTTAATTATCTTAATTGGAGACTCACTACTTTTTATTCCAACTTTAAGGATTTCATCAATAAAAATTTTTGCTGAGCCATCTAAAATTGGAACTTCTTGATTGTTAATTTCTACAAGGGCATTATCTATGCCCGCACCATAAAAAGCTCCCATTAAATGTTCAATTGTTGAAACACTTACTCCATGTTCATTAGAAATAGTTGTGCAAAAAATGGCACTGCTTACATTAAATACATTGGGAATAACAATGTTATTTTGTTTGATATCTACTCTTTTAAAAACAATCCCAGTATTTGGTTCGGCTGGTTTAATTTTTATATTTGCAGCTAATCCGCTGTGCAGACCAACACCACTAAGTGAAATATCTTTATTTAATGTTTTTTGGCTTAATACTGACATGAAAGAACTTATAATTTCATCTACTTAATTAAGAAAAACAAGAAATGTTACAGTAAAATACTAATTTACCTGAATAAGTGAAAAAGCTTTTCGAAAAACCCTTTTTTTTTTACTTTTTTTGGGATTATTACAACTTCTTGTTTGTTAAAACCCCCAATAAGTTTAAATGCTGACTCACATATATCTTCCGTTGATTCCTCAATTAATTCAATTTTTTTTGAAAAAGAAATTTTTTCCTTAAACTCACTATCCAGTATTCTCGAACCATCCCCCATTAAAACTACTTTATGCTGATCTAATAATGCAAAGTCTAAGTTTAATTTTATAGTTTTTAAGGACAATTCAAGTATTTCTTCAATACGAGCAGATATGATTTGCTGAACTAAATTTGTCGATATCTTTTTTTCATTCAAAACATTTTTTTGTTGTTCAAAATTAATTTTAATATTTTCAGAATCTTCCATATTCAAATTTAAAATTTTAGATATATCGCTAGTAATATGATTTCCACCAATAGGTAAAACATCAAAAAATATAATTTCATTTTTATTGTAATAAATTATTGATGTTTTTTTAAAACCAACATCTATAAATAAAATATTTTCATTTAAAAAGAAGCTATTTTTATAATTTAAAGACTTTGCATAACTGGAACAAAAAATTTGATTAATTGAAATATCTAATTTAAAAAAAATTCTCTTGTAATAATCTATAATATTTTTTGGAATACATATAAAAAGAACATCAATTGATATTAGATTACAATTCATTTTATCTGGAAAAAAATTATAATTAGTATCGTCTATTTTATAATTTTGAATAATTATATGAACAATACTTTGATTAAGATAATTTTTTAATAGCTGTTGTTTCGCATCTTGAATTAAAAATTGAATATCTTCTTTTTTCAATTTTGATCCATCTAATTTTTTTGAAATTGAAACACCAATTGTCAACATTTTTTGAGAATCAATCATTAAATTTATGCTGTCTAAATATTCATCAGTATTTTTTTCAAGAGAAGTTACAATATTTTTTATCTTAATGTCGATATCAGATTGAGCAAAAAAAAATTCACTTTCATTATAAAAGCTTTTTTTTATATCATCTACATTAATAGCGCCTCCTCTGACTCTAGAAGATCCACAATCAAAAATAAATTCAAATTTTTTTTCTCTCATTATTTTACAATAATTTGATTTGATATTCTTAGATCAATAAATTTATTCATTTTAAAATTATCATCATTTAAAATTTTTTTTGCTAAGTGTAATGATTCATATATTTTCTTATTTGGTAATTTTATTAATACATTATCATTAGTCAAAATATCCCACCTACCTGATGAAAAATAAATTAATGATTTTAAATCTTCAAAATTAAATCCTGAACGTTCAAGATGTATTTTTAGTTCCAAAAATTTATTAGAATTAAATTTACCAAATATGCTAGGCAATTTTTTTTTAAAGTCTTTATTGCTTATTAGTTTTCCATTAGATCCAACTAAAACATCATCTTTATTTGAAATTTTTGCTATAAATTTAGTTGGCTTTATATTTATGTTGAGTTCTCTAGGATAGATCTTTTTAACCGAATATTTTTCTACAATATTAAATTCAGAAATAGAATTTTTTAACACTTCTTTTTTTAAAAAAAATATATTTTTTTCAATTGTTTTGTATAATTCATCATTTAGTCCCTCTATATTATCTAATGGTATTCCTGTAATATTGATGTTGTCTATTTGAAACAGATTTTCAGTTTTATATAGAGTCTTGTTTGTTGTTGTGCTTAATGCTACTAAAAAAAAAAAATACAATATTAAGGATTTTTTTTTACCTATTAATTGATGCATCTTTTAATATCCATTCAATTAACTTTATAAAGCTAATACCTTTATATCTTGCAATTTCTGGAACCAATGACAATTTGGTCATACCTGGCTGAGTGTTTAGTTCCAATAAATAAAATTTTCCTTTGAAGAATTTAAAATCTGATCTTGTTACCCCTTTACAACCAATTACTTTATGTGCCTTTAATGCTATATCTGTAACTGTTTTAAATTCTTTTTTAGTAATATTAACAGGTATGATATGTTTTGTATTTGATTTGGGGTTATATTTAGCTTCGTAATCATAAAACTCTCTTTTAGGTTTTAGCTCTATCGCTCCCAATTTTTTTTTTCCCATAATAGCTACTTGTATTTCTCTCCCTGGTACAAATTCTTCAATTAATATTTCCTTGTAATATTCTAATTTTTTTAGGCGTCGTAACAAATTTTTTTTATTACATATATAAACATGCACACTTGAGCCTTCGTTTATAGGTTTTATAACAACAGGAAATTTTAATTTTTTTTCAATCTTTTTGATAATAGTCTTATCTTTTTTCAAAAATATATATTTAATATATTTTGGAGTTAAAATATTATTTTGTAAAAAAATCTTTTTTGAAATTTCTTTATCCATTGCTATAGATGAGGCTATGGCACCTGAATGAGTGTATGGAATCTTTTGAGCTTCTAAGATTGTTTGTATATATCCATCTTCACCAAATTGACCATGCAAAGCATTAAAAATAATATCTGGCTTATATTTTCTTAAATTTTTGGACAATTCTAAATTAGGTTCACTAGTTAATACTTTATATCCATTTTTTTTTAATTCTTTTGAAACCTCTTTACCAGTTTCCAGGCTAATTAATCGTTCTTTAGAAATGCCACCACTAATAATTAAAATTTTTTTTTTCATATCTCGCCTAGTATCTTAATTTCTTTTTCTAGTTTAATACCTGTTTTTTTTTCAACATTCTCACGGACAAATTCTATTAATTTAATCATATCTTTAAAGCTAGCATTATTCTTGTTCACAAAAAAATTACAATGTTTATCTGAAATACAAGCATCACCAAAAGTTGTATTTAATGGTACAGACTCTTTTATTAATTCCCAAACTTTTTTATTTGTTTGGTTTATAGGATTCTTAAATGTACTTCCACTTGTTTTGATTTTAGTGGGTTGAGTACTATCTTTTTTCTTTTTGAGTTCTAATATTTTTTTTTTAATAGCATCTTTATCTTTTTTTTCACCCTTAACAGAAGCACTCAAAAAAATTAGGTCATTTGGCAAATTATTATTTCTATATTCAAATAATACTTTGTTAGCAGGTAATGTTATGACATTACCAATTCTGTCAATTGCTTGTATGGATATAAGTATATCTTTAAACTCCTTGCCAAAACATCCCGCATTCATTTTTAAACCTCCACCTACAGTTCCAGGTATGCAGGCTAAGAACTCTAAGCCTCCTATTTCATTATCCTGAGCAAATTCTGAGAGTTTAGCATCCAAACAAGAACTGCCTGCTACAATAATATTATTAGGTAATAGTGAAATATTTGAAAAATTTTTTCCTAATTTTATGACTATGCCATCGTATAGGTTGTCACTTATTAATGTATTTGAGCCAGCACCTAAAATATGTATTTTTTCCTTATTTCCAAATTTTTTTAAGAATGAAACTAGGTCTGCTAATGTATCTGGCTTAAAATATACTTTTGTTTTACCTCCTATATTAAACCAATTACTTTTTTTTAAATCATGATCAAAATAAAATCTGCTGCCTACCTCTTTAGAAAATTTTTTAATCTCTTCTATATTCATTTTAATAACTCTGGCATCTCTTTAATCCATGATGAAATGGTACCTGCTCCCATTCCAATTACAATTTTTTTTCCATATACATTACTTTTGATTAATTTTGCTATTTGATATTGATCCTCTACTAAAAATAAATTCACTTTTGAATTTTTTATAATTTCTTTAGCAAATAGATTATAGCTAAATCCAAGTTTTAATTTTTCTCCTGCGGCATAAACTGGACAAAGAATTACAGAGTCAGCTTTTTTAAATGATGAACTGAACTCTTTTTTAAGATCTCTTAACCTTGATATTCTGTGAGGCTGAAAAATACATATTATTTCATGATCTTTGTATGCCTCTCTTACTCCACTTAAGACTTCTTTGATTTCTGTTGGATGGTGTGCATAATCATCATAAAAATTAACATTACGATATGAAAATATTTTGTTAAATCTTCTTTGAACACCTGTGAATTCATTCAAACCTTTTTTTATAATTTTTTTTGGTATTCCGATTGTAAAGGCTAGTGCCGCTGCTGCTGTTGAATTTCTAATATTATGAATACCAAGTAGGGTATCTTAAAATTTTTTATTGATATTTTTTTCTTTCCTGGAATTTTAATCAATAAATCAAACTCAGAAAATTCTTTAAACTGTTTTATATTTTTTATATAAAATTGAGACTTTGGATTAGTTCCATAAGTGTAGTAATTTTTTATTTTAATTTTTTTTAACATTTCAGCATTATTTTTATCATCGATACAGATAAAAGATTTTCCGAATGAAGGAACCTTATTTACAAATTCCAAGAACAAATCTTTAAGTTCATTCATAGATTTATAAAAATCCATATGTTCCCTGTCTATATTTGTAACAATCGAGTATGTAGGAGGAACATGAATAAAACTTCCATCGGATTCGTCTGCTTCTAATATGCACCAATCGCTCTTGCCAAGTTTTGCTGAATTTTTTAAAGAATTAAGAACTCCACCATTTATAATTGTGGGGTCCAATTTTGTTTTAGAAAATATTGAAGCCATTAAAGATGTTGTTGTAGTTTTGCCATGCGATCCTGTCACTACTATATTTTTTGTTAAAGAAACAATATGGGCCAACATTTTTCCGCGCTGATAAATTGGTAGCTGTTTTTTTCTGGCTTCAATTAATTCTGGATTATTTTTTTTTATTGCTGATGAAATCACAATAATTGTTGCTTTTTTAATGTTTTTTTTTGAGTGATTAATAGAAATTTTTATTTTATTTTTTTTTAATCGATCAATATTTTTATTATGTGAAATATCACTTCCCTGAACATTAAAACCCATGCCTTTCATAATCAATGATAGTCCACTCATACCAATACCACCAATGCCTATAAAATGTATTACTTCAGTCTTAGCTAATTCAATTTTCATTAATTGTGTCTATAATTTTTTGATTTACATTATTCCATGAGTTTTGAAAATTAAAGTTTTTCATATTATTTTTTTTCTTAAGATATTCTTTTTTGTCTTGAATTATATGTATTAATTTGCTTGTCAAATTTGTTTCATTAATTTCATTTTGATTCATAATCCAATTACAACCATATTGTTCATAAAAATTTGCATTTTCAAATTGATGATTATCTTTTGAAGAAGGGAGTGGTATTGCCAAATGAGGAATATTCATAAATATTAATTCGGCTAATGTTGATGCTCCTGCTCTTGTAATGCAGATATTGGACTTATTCATTATATCTGAAATATTTGCATTAAAATCAAATATTTCACTTTCTATAGTGTTTGAAGAGTAATAATTTTTTAATTGTTTAAAATTGTTAGTATTTGTTTGTTGATAAATTTTTATTTTATATTTTTTACTAATCTCCTTGATTGAATGAATTATTGTATCAAATAATTTTGCTCCTTGGCTTCCCCCTATAATTAAAATATTAGTTTTCTCATCTGTCTTTTCAAGTTTGTGAGTTTCATAAAATTCTTTTCTCACCAATGGGTAGATAGTAGATATTTTATTCTTATATTTATCTGGAAAATTTTTAATTTTATCTGAATAACAAAATATTTTATTACAGTATTTAATAAAAATCTTATTAGATCTACCTAACACCATATTAGGCTCTATTAAAAACAACTTTCTATTCAATATTTTAGACGCAAAACATAAGGGTAAAGACATGTACCCACCTGTTGAAATTACTATTTCAATCTTTTTTTCTTTTAACAATATGAAAGATCTTATTATTGAATTGAAAAATAAGATAATTTGAAAAGGTAAATAAAAAATATTTCTTGATAGTTTGGGTGTGTCTATGATCTCAATATTATATTTTTCTTTTTTTAAAAATTTTATTCCTCTTCGATCTGAAGTTAAATGTACATTGTATTTGTCTTTTAAATGTTCGTAAATAATAGTTGCTGGAATGACATGACCACCAGAACCTCCAGTAGTGATTAAAATATTTTTTCTCATATTAGACAACTTTTCTTTTTGTCAAATTTAATATTATACCTGATAAAATTGACATACCTATTATAGATGATCCTCCATAGCTTAAATAAGGCAATGTCATTCCAGTAGTGGGAAACAATCTAATATTTACACCCAAATGTATGAGTGCTTGGGAAATGATAAGAGTTATTAGCCCTGTTAATATTAATTTAACTTTCTCATCTTTTTCTAGATAAATTCTTTTAAATACTGTGTAAATAAAAAACAAAAATATGAATAATAATAAGATAATAAAAACAATTCCAAACTCTTCAGAAATTACAGATACTATATAATCCGTGTGAGCTTCTGGGACTCTATTTTTTAAAGTGCCCTCTCCAATACCCTTACCAAAAAAACCTCCACTTGAAATAGCTTCTATTGCTTTTTCAGATTGAAAATTGTGCGTTCCAGTATTAGGATCAAAAAAAGAAAAAACTCTATTTTTTATATACCCGAACTTGTCCACAAAAAAAATAAGATAAAAAAGTATAAAAATAGAAACAGTAAAAACAGTTAAAAAAATTGTAAGACTAATTCCAGAAATAAAAACAAGAGTTAACCAAGATAAAAAAATAAGTAGTGTTTGACCAATATCTGGCTGCATCATTAACAAAAAAAATATGGGACAATTACCATTAAGCTAATAAAATATTTATAATAAATATTATAATTTTTTTCACTACTTAAAATTATAGCAATTAAAATTATTGCAAATGGTTTAACAAGTTCTATTGGTTGAAATCTTGGTAAAAAAAATAAATCAAGCCATCTTCTTGAGCCATTTACTTCAGTTCCAATTATAGGTACCAAAAATAAAAAAAATAATGATATAAAAAATAATAGAATTGATAATGTAAATAGTGGTTTTTTATTCAAAGATGAAAAAAAGATTAAAATCAATATTCCTAAACAAATATATATTAAGTGTTTAAAAAAGAAAAAATAATTATTTGTATTTAGTTTATCAGACGCGATTAATGAAGTTGATACTAATGAAAAAAATAAACCTAAACCAAATAAAAATATAATTAATAAGAATATTGTTTTATCAATCTTTTTCCACCAGGCATAATAAAAATTATAAATCACATTATCACTCAGCATCAAGCATTCCCTTAATTAGGTGATTAAAATAGTTTCCTCTATCTTCAAAATTTTTAAAACTATCAAAAGAGGCCGCAGCGGGACTAAAGAGTATTATATGTTTTTTTTGTTTTTTATTATTTTTCTTAATATCTATTAAAACTTTTTTTATTGAGGATTTTAAATCATCAAATAATTGGTAATTTATTTTTTTTTTTAGTTTATTTATAAAGAATTTTTTATTTTTTCCAAAAATATATGCTTCCATATTTTTACATTCACTTTTATTCAAAAGAAATTTATCTCCTTTTTTAGCTTGTCCTCCAACTATCCAATAAACATTTGTAATTGATCTTAAGATACTGACTGTAGAAGAAAAGCTCGTTGCTTTTGAGTCATTAATAATTATTAAATTTTTAGATTTAAAAATCACTTGCTGTCTAAAATCTAGTCCATTAAATTTTTGAAGGACTTTAAATAAATTATTTTTTGATATCTTCATTTTTTTTGCAATTTCAAACACAAAAGATAAATTTTCTTTATTTCCATCAGATAAAAAGTTGGAATTGTCTATCTTTTTCAATACTTTAGATTGAACTGTTTTATTTATCTTAATTATTTTAGATAAAATTCTTTGGCCTGATAGATATCTTTTAATAAATAAATTATTTGTATTAAGAAAAGTAAAATCTTTTTTTGTCTGAGTTTTAATTAATTTAAACTTAGCTTTAATATAATTTCTGATTGACCCGTGTCTCTCTAGATGGTCTGGTGAAATATTTAATATTGCTGCCAAATGTGATTTAAAAATTTTACTATATTCTAACTGATAAGATGAGGCTTCTATTACAAATACTGTTTTAGGTGTTATTTTTTTTTCTGATAGAATTGGATTTCCAATATTTCCTACTAATCTAGCATCAATTTTTTGGCATTTTAAAACTTCATATATAATTTTTACAGTAGTTGATTTTCCATTAGTTCCAGTGATTGTAATATTTTTATTTTTTTTATTATAATAATAAAAAATGTCTAAATCTGTATGAATTTTACCAAGATTTTTTTTTAAAAAATTTTTTAACTTACATTTTTTAATGTCAATTCCAGGACTTATAATTATACAATCAATCTTTTCATGAATTATATCTTGGTACTGAATTAATTTTTTTTTAATCTCTAAATTTTGATTTTTAATTTTATTATCATCATATAGATAAATCTTATTATTTTTTTTTAAAAATCTGTATGCAGATATACCACTTTTTCCTAAACCATAAATTAAGATCTTCTTTTTAAAAAAGATATTATCTTTATCTAACATTATCTTAATTTTAAAGTTGCTAGACCTATCATTGCTAGAATTATAGAAATAATCCAAAATCTGATAACCACTGTTGACTCTGCCCATCCCTTCTTTTCGAAATGATGATGGATTGGTGCCATTTTAAAAACTCTTTTTCCTGTCAGTTTAAATGATAATACTTGAACTATAACCGATACTGCTTCTAAAACGAATAATCCCCCTGTTATTGCTAAAACTATTTCATGTTTTGTGATTATTCCAACAGCACCTAATGAACCTCCAAGCGCTAAAGATCCAGTGTCTCCCATAAATATTTTGGCTGGCGGGGCATTGAACCATAAAAAACCTAAACAAGCTCCAATGATAGAGCCACAAAATACTGATGCTTCACCCATACCTTCAATATATAAAATCTGTAAATATTCAGAAAAAACAATATTTCCAGTCACATAACAAATAAATGCAAAACAAGCTGCAACCAAAATAACTGGCACTGTTGCCAATCCATCAAGCCCGTCTGTTAAATTAACTGCGTTTGATGACCCAACAATTATAAAAACTGCAAATGGTATAAAAAACCACCCAAGATTTATCACTAAATTTTTAAAAAAAGGAAAATACAAATCTTTCAGTTGATCATTTTGAGAAAGCTGCATCAAAATCAATATACCCAGTAACGCTATCAAAATTTGTGCAATAATTTTAAATTTAAAAGAAATACCAGAGGAATTATTAAATTTTATTTTTTTATAATCATCATAGGCACCAAGTAATCCATATGAGGTAACTATATAAAGCAAAAACCAAACATAATTGTTAGATAAATCACCCCATAATAGGATTCCAGAAAATAAACCTAAAAGAATTAAAACACCTCCCATAGTAGGTGTACCAATTTTTTTTATAATATGATCTGTGGGTCCATCATCTCTAATTGGGTTTAAAATTTGTCTTGCAGAAAAAAAATTTATAAAAGGCGTGCCTACTAGCAAAACAATTAGCATCGATGTAAACATCGCTAGTCCAGTTCTTACAGTGAGATATTTAAAAACATTTAAAAATGTGTATTGATCTATTAATCCAAGGACAAGATTATAAAGCATTAATGTTTCCTTTTTTTAAATTGTTAGCAATTATATTCAATCCAGTAGAATTAGATCCTTTGATCATTAAATAATCATTATTATTTATATTGTTTTTAATCAAATTAATTATTTCAAATTTATCTTTTAATATCAGGCCTCTTTTCTTTTTGTTTAGATTTTTAAAGATATTGCTCATATGCTTTCCAATAACATTAACATTTTGAATTGAGGTTTGATTGATTTTTTTACAAATTTCTTCATGTAATTTTTTTGAGTGACTTCCAAGTTCTAGCATATCTCCTAATAAAAGGTGTTTTTTTTTGTTTTTTATTTCTATTTTTTGAAAATTTTTTAATGCAGAATTTAATGACAATGGATTGGAATTATAACTTTCATCAATAAGATAAAATGATTTGTTTAAGATTTTAACTTTAGAAATATCACCTCTTCCGCTGGGAGTTTTGTTGTTATAAAAAATATTTATATCTAAATCTGATATATTTTCAAAAATTGATATTACAGAAATAGCGGCAAGTAAATTTTTTATATCATTTTCAAAGTTTGAATTGAGATAGAAATATTTTTTAAAGTCTAAAACATTTACACAAACTTTATATTTAGTTTTATGTTTTTTAATAGATTCTAAATAAATTTGAGAATTTTTATTTTTTAAACTAAAAGAACAAACTTTTATATTATTTCTTGATGCTATTTTTTTATGTAAATCATGAAATGCATCATCTGCATTTAAAATTAGATTCCCTCCTTCTTTGATATTTTTTATTATTTCAGATTTAGCTAAAGCAATTTGTTTAATATTTTTAAAATTTTTTATATGTGCATATGAAATATTTGTAATCACAGCAACATCTGGCTTAATAATTTTTGACAAATTGTCAATTTCACCTTTTTTGTCCATTCCAATTTCTAAAACGCCATAATTGTCTTTTTGACTCAAATTAAACAAACTTAAAGGAACACCAAATTTATTGTTAAATGATTTGGGAGAATAAGTTGCTTTACTTATTTTATTTAGAGTTTTACCAATCAATTCTTTTAATGAGGTTTTGCCACAACTACCTGTTATACCAATAATTTTACATGGAATATTTTCTCTAAATAATGATGATGCCTTTGTTAAAAATTTTAGAGTATCTTTAGTTTTGATTTTTTTTGCATCTTTCTTTAAACTACTCACAACTGCAAGTGATGCACCATTATTAAATGCTTCTTTTACGAACAAATTTCCATCTTTATTTTTACCTTTGATTGCAAAAAAAACATCATTTCGTTTAACCTCTTTTGAATTAATTGATGCATTAAGGATTTTTATTTTTGAGGAAATATGATTAGCTTCCTCCAATTCTTTAAGAATATTAAGTTTAAGATTATTTGATAAAAATTTATTTTTTATTTTGATGCTGGAAAGAATTTCTTTTTTATCTGAAAAAAATTTTTTATATTTTCCATAATCTTGAATATTCTCATGTCCTTTACCAGCTACAATTAAAATTTCTCCTGTCTTCATTTCTAACACCGCTTTTTTAATTGCTTTAGCTCTATTCGCTATTTCATAAACTTTAGATTTCTTTATTTTTTTTTTAATCGCTTGTCTGATTTTATGTGGATCTTCCCATCTTGGATTATCATCAGTTAAATATACTCTGTCACAATAATTGTTTGCTATCGCACCCATCATTGCTCTTTTTGGTTTATCTCTATTGCCACCACAACCAAAAACGATAGAAATTTTACTTCCTTTGAACTGCTCTTTTAAATTTTTAAGACAAGTTTTTAATGCGTCAGGGGTATGTGCATAATCCAAAATAACACTTGATTGATTTTTAATCATTCCAATTTTTTCAAGTCTACCATTAACTGGTTTAATCCTAGCTATTGCACTTAGGATTTGTTTAAAACTTAATCCACTTTTCTTGGCAGCAAGAGCCGCCATCAGAATATTTTTAATTTGGATTTTTCCTATTAAGTAGGTTTGAAATTCATATTTCTTATTTTTATAACAAAATTCTATTAATTGTTTTCCTTGTGAATATTTATGAGAAATAATTTTCAGACCATTTTTATAACTATTAATAGTCTCCATGTTTAATTTTTTTTTTAGTGCTATAGATTTAATTTTCTTAAATTCTTTAATTTTATAATCTGTAATTACGTTAGAATTTTTTTTAAGTAATTTTTCAAATAAATATAGTTTTGACTTCAAATAATTATTGTACGTCTTGTGATAATCTAAATGATCGCGTGAAAGATTGGTAAAAATACCAGTTTTAAAAATTAGACCATCTAACCTATGTTGATCAAGACCGTGGCTAGATGCCTCTAAAATCACATTGTCTATTTTTTTTTTCTTTAAATTTTCTAAACATAACCCTAACTCAATTGGGTTTAGAGTTGTATTTGACACTTTAGTTTTCGTATTGATTGTTTGTATTCCCAATGTGCCAATAGAGGCTACTCTTTTATTATTAAATTTTAATATTTGAAAATAAAAATCAGCCACTGATGATTTTCCATTTGTTCCGGTTACTGCAATTAAGTTTTTTGGTCTTAGTTTTAATATTCTATAACTAATTTCTGATAATGTTTTTCTTACATTTCTTGAATTTAAGTAAAGGATTTTTTTTTTGAAACCTTTAAACCCTTTATTTGAAATTATTGTTTTTGCTCCATTTAAAATAGCCTTATCAATAAATTTGTTTCCATCAATTTTGTTACCTTTTATTGCAAAAAAAATACTGCCTTTTTTGCATGANGCACTGTTGAAACTAAGATTNGNAAAACTATGGCTCTTATACTTAGAATTTACTTTATGGAAATAATCACCTATTAACATTACCTAATTAATTTCTATATATTTTGTGGCTAAAATAGGCCCAATTTTTTCAATAATCTTGCCTGCTACCTCCACTGAAGTCCATCCTGCAGTGTTTCTTGGGGCTCCTTTTAATTTAAATCCTGAGCCGTCTCTATACTCATATATATAACTATTATTAATTTGAGGTTCGTCTATTAAAACAACAAAAACAAATTGTGGTTTTGATATTGGAAAAACTGATGCAAATGTATTTATTTTTTTATTAGTATATACGCCATTTATTGTTTTATTTGCAGTACCTGTTTTTCCTCCAATTTCGTAACCATCTACATTTGCTAATTTAGCAGTTCCTGTCACAACTATTTTTCTTAAAATAGAATTTATTTTTTGTGATGTGGCTTTAGTAATTATCGTTTTTTTATAAACATCTGTTTCTTTTTTAATCAAGGTAGGTTTAACATCGTATCCACCATTTGAAATAATTGCATAACCTTTTGTTAATTGTAATAAATTTGTATTAATTCCATGCCCAAAGGAAGCGGTAGCTAATTTGCATTTTCCCCAGGTAACAGGTTGTGGTTGACCCACCTCTTCAATATCAAAATTTATTTTTCCAAGTACTCCAGTGTCGTATAAAAAATTTTTAAATTTATCTATTCCAATTTTTTGCCCTATCTTAACTGAACCTATATTTCCTGATTTAATTAAAATTTCTTCTACTGTTAAATCTGTAGGTAAATTTTTGTCATACTCTCTAATTGGAAAACCAGCACATGAAAGTTCTTTTTTTAAATTTAAGAATTGTGTTTCTGGTTCAATTAAACCTTCGTTAAATCCCGCAGCTATAGTAAATGCTTTAAATACTGATCCAAGTTCATAAATGCCTTTTGTTGCTCTATTAATGTAATTAATATCCGTTATTTTTTCCCTCTTATTCAAATCAAAATCTGGATATGAAACTAATGACAAAATCTCTCCATTAGTAGAATCCATTAAGATTGCCGCACTTCCTTTGCTTTGAAAAATTGAATGATATTTTATAAGCTCCTCTCTAATTAAAAATTGAATTTCTGTATCCACTGTTAATTGTAAAGGTTCAACTGAGTCTTTTAATTCTTGATCAAATGATTTTTCCAAACCAGATATACCATTATTGCCGTCATCAATTTGTCCTATAATATGACTAAAGAGTTTCTTTTGTGGGTACAATCTTGTTAAATTTTCCTCAGGTCTAATAGATTTATCACCAAGTGACATTATTTTTTGATAATTCTCTTGAGATAATTGTTTTTCAAATTTAAAGAATTGTTTCTTATTTAATTTTTTCTTTATTTTAGAATAATCTTTATTGGGGAATATTAATTTTAAGTTAATTAATAATTTTTTTTTATCAATTACCTCAACAGGATTTATTCCGATATCTATAGATCTTACTGATTTTACTAAATAATTTCCATTTCTATCAATAATATCTGCTCTATGATTTTTTTCACTTATTGGAGTTTTGGTATTTACTATATTTGATTTTAAACTGCCTAGATGAAGCAATTGAATAGAATAGATTATCGAAATTACAAAAAAAATAAAAAAAAGAAAAGCTATTCTATTAAATTCAATTTTTAAATTTGATTTATTTTTTTTAAATGAAAATTCATTATCAAATTCTTCTAGAATAATATTTTCTTTAATATCTTTATTCATTATTATTAGTTTTAATTTTAAAATCTGTTGTCTCTAAATTATTATTTATCAAGATGATTTTTTTCATTTTTTTAATATCAATTTTTTTCAGATCATTTTGAAAATATTGAGATTGGTATTCAATCAACTTTTCTGGAGCACTTAAATAGTTGTATTCAAGAATTAAATCCCCTAATTCTGACTTAAGAGTTCTGATATTTTCGTTTAAGCTAAACGTTTGATCTTCAATTTCTTTTGTGGAGTTTTTAACTAATGATGTAACAATTATTAATAATATGATAGTTGCTAAAAGTATTTTTTTCATAGTTTTTCTGAATAATTTTCAATCTCTAACAAATAATTAAATTTATCTAAAATATCTGTTTCAAAATTAAAAAAGTCTTCTTTTTTTACAACATATCTAAGTTTGGCAGATCTTGATGGTGGATTTTCATTAATTTCCTTTTGAGAGGGAATTATCGGTTTTTTATTAATTAGTTTGAATAGATTAATCTTTTCATTCTCTTTAGGCAAATATCTTGAGACACTTTTATTTTCTGACAAACTTTTAAAAAAATATTTAACTATTTTATCTTCAAGAGAATGAAATGTTACTACTGCAATTATACCATCTTTTTTTAAAACTTTTGCTGCATTAATAAGTCCATAGATTAATTCACTGATTTCCTTATTTACAAAAATTCTTAAAGCTTGAAATACTTTTGTTGCGCTATGTGTCTTATGATTTTTTTTCTTTTTTGTAGATTCTATAATTCTTACTAGCTCTTCAGTGGTTATTTCTTTTGATTTCCTGTCCTCAACAATATTACGTGCAATTTTCTTACTTTCTTTTTCTTCACCAAAGTACTTAAATATGTTTAAAAGTTCCCTTTCCTCAAGTTTATTGATTACTTCTTTTGCTGAAAACTCATTAATACCTAACTTCATATTTAATTCTCCAGAAAAATCAAAAGATAAACCTTTTTTTGGGTCTTTTATTTGTGTGTATGAATAGCCTAGGTCAAATATTATTCCTTTAATATCCTCTTTTTTCAATTTTAGATTTGTTAATTGGCTAAATTTTATGTTCTTGAATAGAAATCTATTTTCAAATTTTTCTCGAATATTTTCTGCTTTTTTTATGCTTTCAATATCTCTGTCTATTGCAATTACTTTTGTGTCTGGATAATCTAAGATTTTTTTGGAATAACCTCCTTGACCAAATGTACAATCAATAAATGTGCCACCATATTGAGGGGTAATAATGCTAATTATTTCATTTAGCAATACCGGATAATGTTTTGCATTGCCCGATATTATGGTGGCTTTCATTTATTTTTTCAAAGACCATTAATTTTTTTGTCTTCTTAAAAATGCTGGAATTTCTAAGTCATCTTCATCCAAATTATTATCTCTACTTTCTTCAGATAATAAATTGTTTGAGTCTCTGCTTTCAGACTCGGAATTGAATAAATCCAATTCAGACTCTTCCTTTACACCGAAATTTTCTAATCCATTTGATGTTTGTTCTGTTTCATTCAAGCTATTAATAGACTCATCTAAATTTGATTGTTCTGAATCATTAATTTCATTACTAAATGTTTCGCCTAATATTTCACTTTCAACATTATTCATTTCATTTTGACCGAATGTTTCTGAACTAGAAATGTTTGTTTCTTGTTCTTCAATCACTTCATTTTCTAGTTTTAATGCATTTGCACCATCTGTGATTGGTGTGCTAGCCATTGTTGTTGAAAAGTTAAAAGATTGAGCAGAAGTAGTATTTCCAAAATCTGAGTAACCTGGATTTCGATTTTGTATTCTGTGAACCATATTAATTACAGATTTCGCTTCCGGTTGTTGTCCGTCTAACGAAGTTGCAACAATTGATACTCTCATCTTTCCATCGAGTGCCACATCTGTAATTGCTCCTATAATTAATTCAGCTTCAGGATCAACTTCAGCCCTAACTTTATTCACTGCCTCATCAACTTCAAAAAGTTTTAAGTCTTTTCCACCTGTAATATTTATTAATAATCCTTTTGCACCTTTTAAAGTGTAGTCATCAATAAGTGGATTACTAATTGCCATCTCAGCTGCTTTTAATGCTCTACCTTCTCCTTCGGCCTCTCCAGTACCCATCATTGCTTTACCCATTGATGCCATAACAGTCTCAACATCTGCAAAGTCTAAATTAATTAAACCAGGTCTTACCATTAAGTCTGTAATACTTTGAACGCCATGCATCAAAACATTATTTGAAAGATTAAATGAATCTTCAAATGTAGTTTGTTCATTTGCAATTTTAAAAAGATTTTGATTTGGAATTACTATTATTGTATCAACATGCTTTCTTAATTCCTCAAGCCCTTGTTGTGCTCTTCTCATTCTTGAGGGCCCTTCATACATAAATGGAAGTGTCACAACACCAACTGTTAAAATGTTTAATTCTTTAGCTGCTCTAGCAATTACATGTGCTGCACCAGTACCAGTTCCACCGCCCATTCCAGCTGCAATGAAAACCATGTTGGCACCTTGCAATATGTTTACAATTTCATTTAAAGATTCATCTGCAGCCGCTTGACCAATATCAAGCTTTGCACCAGCTCCTAAACCCTTAGTTAAATTTAATCCTATTTGGACTCTTCCTTTAGCTTTGCTTAATTTTAAATCTTGAGCATCAGTGTTTACTGCAATAAATTCTACTCCCTGTAGTCCATGATCTATCATTTCATTAATGGCGTTTCCACCTGCGCCACCTACTCCTAAAACTAATAATCTTGGTTGTAATTCTTTTATCTCTGGTGTTTTAAAGTTAATCGTCATTTTTATTCCCCCTCAGTTTTATTAAAATGTTTTTCCCATTTAAGGCTTGCACGATTTAGATTTGCTTTTTTTCTTGCATTTACCTTAAATTTTTCAAACGCTGTTGGTTCCCATATTTGAAATGTTTGACCTTGACCAACAAACAGCATGTTATTTTTAATTTTTGCATGCTTTAATAATTTTGTTGAAAGTGAAATTCTCCCTTCACTATCAAATTGTAAATTCATACTTTCAGATAAAATTGATGTTGCGAAAAAATCTCTTTTTTCTTCAAAAGGATTTAATGAATCTATACTTGCTGAAAGTTTTTCAATTCTATCTTGCGAACAAGCTTCTATAGATTGGTTATTAAATGAAGGATAACAAATAATCCCATTATATCCTAAATTCGATAAGTGCGATCTAAAACTAGCTGGCACTGACACCCTTCCCTTTTTGTCTATTTTGTTTTCGTACGTTGATAAAAACATAATTTTTATATCTCATAAATTCCTTATTTGGGAATATATGGGATATTATGGGTTTTTTAGAATATAGTCAATACGTTCATTTTAGGTAATTACTGGCTAAATAGACTAATATTTTGATATCAATATCCTTGAAGAATTCAATAAATCTGTATTTCTTAAAATACACTCAATGAAAGAAAAATAAGAACACAATAGATTCAAATATGAATCAAAAGGTGAACATTTGAAATTTTTTAAATCTATGCTGTGGAAAAGTTCGCCAGATAAACTATAAGCCGGGTTCTGTCATTTAAACCTATCATTTCTCTAGGCCTAAGATCACTCTTAAGCTCAAGCAACTAACCCTGATGACTAGCCAAAGACGGCTTTTAGTTTTTCAACAATGTCACCTCTACTTAGTCTTGCTCCCA
>JGI20156J14371_10000656_pt1 | contig 29784 bp, 28 predicted proteins | sample COG_06_FD_14371 | JGI IMG/M metagenome (IMG submission 14371)
TGTTCCCGCTTGATAAAATTTTGTAATTTTTTCAAATCCATGAAACTTAATAGCTTCTAATATTCTCAGTGCTCCAATAGCATCTGCATTGGCTGTATATTCAGGCACTTCAAAAGAAACTGCTACATGAGATTGAGCAGCAAGATTATATATTTCTGTTGGTTTAATTTTTTTTATCAAACTTGAAACTGATATAGCATCAGTTACATCACCATAATGCAAAAAAAAGTTTCTTTTTTTTTCGAATGGATCTTGATAAATATGATCTATTCGACTTGTATTAAAAGAAGATGATCTTCTTTTAACCCCATGAACTAAATAACCTTTATTTATTAAAAAGGTAGATAAATAAGAACCATCTTGACCTGTAACACCGAAAATTAATGCAATTTTTTTTTTCATTTTAGATTTAAATATTTGAGTTAATAACACAACTTTAAAAACAATACCAAGAAATAAACATTATATTAAGAATGTCCATTATTAAACATACTAAAAATTCTTTGTATATTTAAATTTGAAAAGTTTAAAATAAATAATATTATAAACCATAATATTGAAAAAAATTAAATATACTTGAGTCATCGATTTATTAATAAAGTTTAACGCAATCAACATAATTAATAAATTATAAAAATTAATTAATTGCGCTGTAAAAATATTTGTGACAAAGGATGTGAATTTATATTTTTTTCTTATGAAGAAAAAAATTAATTGATGCATATGATTAGCGTCTGGATACATTGCTGATTTTTTTAAAATATTTTTTCTATAAATTGAAAATAAATTTTCATAACTGGGATACCAAAGTAATAAAATTATAAAAAAAGGAGAAATATCAGGATTCCATTTATAAATATTAATTAACAATATTGAGAAACTAAAACCAATTAAGTATGCACCGGAATCCCCTAAAAAAAACTTATTTTTTAAATTTATTATGAAAGCTAATAACATGATGGTAAGAGTGTAAAAAACTGATATATCTTCTAAAAATATTAAATCATTAAATTTTAAATAATAAATAACTGAATTTATTAAAAGATAGTATCCAATACACAGCGTATTCATGCCATCTATAAAATTTGAACCATTTACAATAATTAAAATACAAAAAGTGACAAAGAAATAATTTGTATAATTGTTCTTTAAAATCATATCTAAAAAATTAATTCTAGTATCAGTTAATTGAATATCATTAAAAATTACATAAAATAAAATGATAACAATTTGTAATAATAATTTTTTTTTTGCAGACCTTACTAATTTAAGGTCAGATAAAATTCCCAAAATAAGTATTATGAATGAAAAAAGTATGAAAGAATAAATTCCTTTGTAATAAAAAAGGAATCCTAAAAAAATAAAGATGCCACCAGTTAAAGGTACAGAAGATTTTGAAGAAAATTTTTGATGAATATCACCCGTTTCATTTATTAATATATTATTTTTTAATAAAAATTTATTTGTAAATAATATAAAAATTGACAATGCTAATAAATAAATAAAAATCATATTAATTTTTAAGAATAAAGTTAATAGAGAGAATTACTAAGTGATATAAAGATCTTAATCTGCTGTATTTTAAATAAATCCTATAAACCTTGTATCCATCTACAATTTTTTGAATAACTGAAGAAGATAATGAGTTTTTACTTTTTCTCCAACTTGTTAAATTTTCCTGGATGCTTTTCATTGTTATCTTATCTTTGGCTAACTTTAACCACAACACATAGTCTTCTTTAGTTCTAAGATTTGCAAATCTATATTTAACATTTTCAAAAATATCTTTTCTAATCATAACTGTTGATAAACCAATATCACAAGAACTTCTTAGTTTTTGAAAATCCACATAACTTGGTGCTTTCCTAGATTTAATAAAATTATTATTTTCATCAATTATATCGTAGCCTGTAAAACTAAATGTAAAATTTAAACGTTTCATCAATTCTATTTGAAATTCAATTTTATTATTTTTCCATAAATCATCTGAGTCACAAAAAGCAATATATTCCCCATTTGCAATTTCTAAACCTTTATTTCTAGATAATCCTGCACCCAGATTATTCTCATTATGAACCAACTTTATACGGTGATCTAATTTAGAAAATTTACTTATAAAAATTTTATTTTCAGGATCATCATTGATTAAGATTATTTCAAAATTTTGATATGTTTGATTTAATATAGATCTAATAGATTGTTCTAAATAAAGCTCTTTTTTATAATAGGGTATTATTATACTCACTAAAGACATATTCTATTTGGCAATTAATGTTGTGCTCTCTCCATCTGAAATAGATGAGATAAATTTATCAATATTCTTAATTTTTTTTAAATTATTTATATTATAAAATGAGTATTTCAATTCTACAAATAAATTAACTAAATCACTTTTTGAATAATTATGTTCTTTATATAAGTATGGTGCCACTTCAAAAATAATTGGGGTCCTATTTTTTTTTAAAAACTTATATCCACTTTTTAAAACTTCTAACTCATATCCATCAACATCTAATTTAATAAAATCAATTTTTTTAATTTTATATTTAGTTATATAATCATCTAATCTAAATGTATTAGCATTATTTGTGCTCTTAAGTGAGCCAAGATGCTTTTGATGTAAATTTTTTTTGTTTATTAAACTCCAACTAGAGTAAATTTTTTTAGGTATAGCTTTTTTTTTATTTGTTAAAAATGTTTGGTTTAAAATAATTCTTTTTTTTAATTTTGGGTTTAAAATGACGTTATTATACAATTTATTATACGCATAATTTGTTGGCTCAAAAGAATGAATTGTGCAATTTTTAAAGTAATCACAAAGTTGCAATGTCTGAACCCCAATGTTTGCTCCAATATCAAAAAAAACTGGTTTTTGAGAAAGTTTATGTTTTGCTATTGCTTTTATTATTTCAAATTCAAATTTTCCAAATATATAAATGCTTAAATCTATACCCTCTGATAAATCAAGATCCCACAAAATTTTATTTTTTATAATTTTAATATTTTTTTTTTTAAATTTAGAAATAAAAAAAAAAATTATTTTAGCAAATAAGATTTTGTGTTTAGTTTTCATTTATTAATATTTTGTTTAAAGTCAAATAATGTCTAAACAATGAATATTTTAGTGAGTTTTTTTTTGCTTTTAACTTCATTTTGTGTAAATTTTTTTCTTCATTATCAAATGTTTCTATTTTTTTAACTATTCATTTTTTTTATTGCTTTGAAATAAAAACCCAGCATTACCATCTTCTAAAAATTCTTTAGGACCATTCGGACAATCGCTTGAGATCACAAATAAATTACAAAAAGCTGCTTCTACAATTACAAAGCCTACCTCCTCCCATAAAGATGATAATATAAGGGCTTTAGCTTTTTTCATAAAAGGGTAAACATTTCTTATCTGACTTAAAATGAAAATATTATTAGAAGCGTTGCTTATTTTTATCAATTTTAGAAGTTTTTTTTTTTCCTCACCATCACCAATAATTAATAGGACTGCATCTTTTTTTATTTTCAAATAATTTGAAAATTCAGAAATTAAATATTGATAATTTTTTTGTTTAGTTAGTCTTCCAACTGCTAAAAAATAATTGTTATAATTATTAACTTTATTTAATAAAATTTTATTTTTGGATTTAATTTTTTCATTAAAATCCTTAACATTTATAATCGAGTCTTGTAGATAAAATATTTTTTCTGTGTCGAAAATGTTCTTATTTTTTAAATAAACTAACAAATCTTTAGTGGGGCATGTTATTTTAAAAATATTCTTTGAGGAAATTTTCCATATAAATTTTCTTATCAGGTTTAGTTTTGGATACCCAGAAATTCTTAATATAAATTTTGTCTTAAATTTAAAAAAATTATTTAGTATTAATGGCAAAGAGGTTAGTAAATGCATTACAATAAATTCCGGTTTATCCTTTTTTAATATTTTTATGAGTGGAAAAAATGAAAATAAAATTATTACAAGATATGAGATTCTGCTCTTGATAAATCCATATTTTGGTAAATAAGAAAAATATTTGAATTTAAATTCAATTAATTCAATTCCATTTTCCTTAAAAATTTCTGAGTATTCATCCCATTCGCCACAAGTATTAATGATTTTAATTTTATATTCTTCTTTAGTATATTTGGACAATGCTAATGCTGAATTTAAAGTTGACTTAACCGTGCCAACTTTTGATAAACATGGTGACCAGTAAAATATAGTTTTCATAATATTTTTTTTTAAACCACTGCTTGATTTTCATAGATATAATCAAAGCTTTTCCTAAATGGCATCTTAATTTTATAAACTTTTTGAAATCCATTATCTATTAATAAAGTGTGGATATCTTTAAACTTATAGTTTTTGATTATCATATTATCATAATGATGTTCAAATAATACAAACCTTACTTTTTTTATCTCTCTGTCCATTCCAACAAGCGTATTATACTCAAAACCTTCAGTATCTATTTTAATCAAGTCAATTCGCTCTATTTTTTCTTCTTTTATAATCTCTTTTAATGGAATAATTTTTGTTGGAACCTCATCTTCTATAAATTTTCCCATTCCAAAAAAAGTTGTAATAAATCTTTTTTTTTTTAAATATTTAGAGCTCATATTTAGATTGTTAAACGTATTTGATACACCATCAGCTATTTCTGTAAGTTCATAACATCATTTTTTTCCCCGAGACCATATGGGTATATTTTTATTTTTACAGAGTTTTGTTTTTCTATCTTTTCAGTTTTTTTTTTTAATTCTTTAAAATTTCTTTTACTTGGCTCAAAAGCGTATATTTTTTTTATTTGAAAAATTTTTAAAAACTCACTGATTGTATCGCCATGATGTGCACCCACATCAATCAAAATATCAATATTCTCAGGAATTCTTTTTTTTAAAACAGAATATTTTTTTTTTTGATAAAAAAAGTCAATAATTTTAAATAAATAATGCATTTAAATTATTTAAAAAATATATACCTGTTTTTATATAATTCTATGGCTTTATTTTCTTTAATTTTTTTTTTCATTATATCTTTATATCTAAAACCGTCTTTATGAAGTGGGTAATTAACATTAATAAAAGGCTTATAAGAATAAATTTTATATTCCTTGATTAGTCTACTAATGTTTCTACCATAAAATATAAGGATAGTAATCATTACTATAGTTATAATCTTTTTATTTATATTTTTTCCATTATTATTAAATTTTTCTAAAAATATGCTCAATGGAATAAAAAATATAAAAAAAAATAAATGGTATCCACCATACCTTAAAGATGGATGTAACATGAACCATATTACAAAAATCAACAACAATAATGAAAAGATAACTTTATATTCCCTAATAATTTTTTTTTGAAATTTTGATTTTTTAAATAATAGAAAAAATAATAGAGAAATAAAGCTCAATGAATAAATTAAATCAGATACTTTGTTAAAAAAATATCTATCTATCCAATTATCTACCCAGTTTAAATTTGTTATATAATTTAATTTTTCTTTATCATTTAAACTATATCCTGCACCTGATCCTGCTTTTGCCCAGTTTTCATAATGAATTCTCAAATATTCAACTGTATCTGGCATTAAAGACCAAGATACATTGAAAAAACAAGTCCTTTTTTCTGGGAATAAAAGACACCCTGTATTAAAAAAATTTGTCATCAACACTAATGTAAATAATAAGAAACAAAGAAATAAATTAAGATTAAAAAATAATTTTAATGACTTTGTTTTGCCTAAGACATGAGTGGCTAATGGAATAAAAAGAATGGCATAAATTAAATAAAAAGTTTTTAATGAAATAATAATTGTAAAAATTATAGTAAAAATTTTTAAAAAGTTATCATCCACTTTATCTATCTTTTTATTTATAAAATAAAGTAAATTCACTACTAATAAAATAATTAAGATAATTGCAGATCTGTCTGTTCCATGTTCTCCCAATCTATAAAAAAAAATATTAATAAAAATTAATGAAGATAAACTTAAATATGTAATAAAATTATAATTTTTCTTTATTTCCTCGTTGAAAATTAATTTTATGATTATGTAGTTAGAGAATATTAAAATATATGCTGGTGCTAAATGAAATAAATTATATTTAGCACCTGGTAAATGAAATAAAGATGATAATAAAAATATTGATGAATGTGTTTTAAATCCATGGTTCATATTACCCAAGCCTAAAGGATGTACATATTCAGTTAAGATTAAAATATATGGAAAATGATAATAAAAAAAATCATCATGATTTTTTCCTACTAATATAAAGATTAAAAATAATAATAAGATTAAAAAAAGTAATTTAAAATTTTTTTTATTTATATTCATTTTTTTAACATTTATTAAAAATAAAAATAACCCAATCAATAAAACTAAAAAATTGAATATAATACTATGCGCTACAAATTGTATACTTGAGTAAGAAATCAATAATAATGAAAATATTCCAATCAATCCCTGATATCCTAGATTAGATTTATTAAATTTAATAATATTAATACTTACAAAAAAACCATAGCCCAGTATTGAAAATAAAATTAAAGGAAAGTAAATAAAAAGCATAATATCTATTATCTTATAGTTTCTATTTTACAAAAATAGTTAAAAAATAAGTCAGGTGATAATCAATACTGGAGATAAAAGTTATCTTTTTTTTTTTCATTATAATTCTCAAGTAGGCAAATGCCTCTGATCTTCTTAACCACCATATCTTTGAATATTTTTTAATATTAGCTGTAATCCCATTTTGATCATAATTATAATGTGTGAGTTTTTTGTTAAGTACATTGTATTCATTCATATAAAATTTTGAAAAAATACTTAATCTAGCATCTATTTCTAAATGAGGAAAATCTGCTTTATTAATATTCTTTAAAAAAGTTGTAAAAAAAAATTTTCTTAATGAAACACAACTCGTGGGAAAAATTGTTGACCAAATTGAGTAGTTTTTTGATTTGTTCTTAAAATTAAATTTAGCTTTATTATTTATAGGAGTATCAAATACACAATTTAATTTTTTATTATTCTTAAAAAATTGATTAATTTTTGATAGCTTGTCTCTCTCAAAAAAATCATCTCCATCTAGTAAACAAATTATGTTACCTTTTGATTTTTTAAAGCACTCAACAATACCTTTAATTTGATTTAGTGGACCTGTTTTTCTTTTTTTTGATTTATTACTTATTAATTTTACTCTTTTAAATTTTTTTATAATTCTAATAGAATTATCAGTAGAACAATCATCAAAAAGGATTACTTCATAGTTTTTAAAATTTTGACTACATACACTTTGTAAGGATTTATTTAAAAAAAATTCCTTATTATAATTCGTGATTAGAATTGATATATAGTTTTTATCTTTCAATTTAAAACTTTCTTGTAAATTTTAATAGTTTCTAGTGAACATTTATCCCAGCTATATTTTTTAGCTTTCAAGAAACCACGTTTAATTAATATTTTTTGTTTATTTTTAGATTTTATTAAATTTTCCATCTTTTTCTTGATATCAGTAATATCATTTGGATTGATATAGCTGCATGAATTTCCCAAAATCTCTTTAAATACAGGTATATTACTACAAATTGTCGGACATCCACAACTCATAGCTTCTAGTGGAGTAAGACCAAACCCCTCATTTTTACTTGTTGTTATAAATAAACTGGCATGTTGGTATAGTTTTCTTAAAGTTTTATCATTACCTGATTTAAAGAATAAATTTTTTTCAATTTTTAATTTGTTGAATAAATGAACTTCTTCCAAATTAAAATTTTTAGCCCCAAAACATAAAATTTTATAATTATTTATTAAATAATTTGATTGGCTAAAAGCTTTTATAAAATTTATAAAATTTTTGTATTTATTTCTCGAGCCTACAAATAATATATAATTTTTTTTTTCTTTTATTAATTTTTTATTATCTTCTACACCTAGATAAATTACTGAAACTTTATTTTTGTCTACATCATAAAATTTAATTAAATCTTTTTTTGTTATGCTTGAAATGCATATAATATGAGATGCATTTTGCAATAATTGTTCTTTTTGAAATTTTTTTTCTACATATTTTCTCTTCTCACTAATTAAATCATATATGGTTAGGACATATGGAATATTAACAAACCTTAGCAAAGAATTGTTGTAATAAGAAAAGTGAACAAGGTCTGGCTTGTATAAATTTATAAAAAAAAAGGTTGCCAAGTTATTTATTAGATAAAATAATTTTGTACAAAATCTAGGAATCTTTTTAAATTTAAAATATGAAATATTATAATTCTTTTTTATATCTAAGTTATTATTAATTGATATTGGAGAATATATAATTGAATTAATTTTTTTTTTTTGGAAAATTTGATTAATCTTAGAAATATATTTTGATATTCCGCCCACCGATTGATGTAAAAATATAGAATTTTCAAATATAATTTTCATTTTCTAGAATATCATTTTATCAAGGCTCTTAACTAAATTTTTTTTATAAATTTTTTTTAATTTATTTATATTTGCAACTAAATAAGTTTTTTTTACATTATCTTTAAATTCAATTTTCTTTTTGTAATGTTTACAAATATGTGTTGCGATGTCTTTTAAATATATTGCTCTACCTGTTGCAATATTTACCACTCCTTTAAATTTAACATTATACAAACAAAAAATTATTTTTGAAATATCCTGCATTGAGATAAAATCTCGATAATGATTCAAATTATATAAAGTTATTTTTTTTTTTGATTGTTTGATTTTTTTTTTTAGATCAGGTACTAAATAATTAGTTTTTTGATTTTTATTTGTTGTACTAAATATTCTTCCAATGCAGTATTTACTATCACTTTTTTCCAAATGTTTTATTATATATTTTTCTGCTAATAATTTTGTTTTGCCATAATATGAAATTGGATTAGTTTTAGCTTTTTCATTAATGTTATAGTTTTTTGAGGAATACACATGAGACGTGGATGAAAAAAAGAACCACCCTATTTTATTTTTTTTAACTTCATCAACAATATTTTTAGTAGCTATATAATTTACATTATATGCTTTTTTTTTATTACTATTAACTACCTTAATTGGAACTATTGCTGCTAAATGAATTATAGCATTAAATTTTTTACTTTTTATCCATTCAGATATTTTTTTTTTATTTCTTATATCTCCTTTAAAAAACGAAAAACTGTAAGCAGATTTTGATTTGACTATTTCTCTTCCTAAACTTCCAGTACTACCTGTGATACCAATTTTTATTGACATTTAATTTTTTTGAGATTTTTAACTTATATAATATATAGATACATTGGTTAAATAAACTTATATGAGAAAAAAAAATTTAAAAAAACCTTTTTTTTCAATTATTACTGTTGTTAAAAATGACCAATCTAATATTCAAAAAACTATCAAATGTATAATAGCTCAAAGCTACACGAATTTTGAATATATTATAATTGATGGTAAATCTGAAGATAACACCATTAAAAAAATTAACGTATATAAAAAAAAAATTTCCCATATTCTGTCTGAAAGAGATGATGGAATTTATTTTGCTATGAATAAAGGCATCAAGCTAGCGAAAGGTAAGGTATTATTATTTGTAAATTCTGGAGATATTATAACAAAAAATGCATTGTCTATCGTTCATGACTTATTTATGAAAAATAATAAAATCGATTTTATTTTTGGAACTGTGAAACGACACTACACAACTTCTACTATAATTAAATCAGGTTATAAGAAAAAAAGATTAAGTTATAATTTTGATTTTGCTACTTCTCACTCAACTGGTTTTTTTATTAAATTAGCCTCATTAAAAAAAGTAGGAAAATTCAATACAAAATATAAATGTTCAGCAGATTATGATTTATATTATAGAGCTATAATTAAAAAGAAACTAAACGGTATCTCCACAAATAAAAATAATATTATTGGTATTATGAAAAGTGGAGGTTATTCCAGCAAATTTAGTTTTTTTCAACACCTATTAGAAGAAACTAAAATTCGATATAATAATGGTCAAAACATTTTGATTATTTTCTTAATATTTTTTAATGCTGTTTTAAAATTTATTTTAAAAAGATTAATTATAAAATAACTTTTTAATTTTTTTTAAAAACAATCAAAAATTTTAATATCTATGTTATTTTTACAAACAAAAATAAATTGATCATTTTGATCTCTATCAAAAAATAATTGGTTAAAATTAATCATATTAATTTCAATATATTCAAATTTTTTGTTCAAATTAAATTTGTTTTTTAATTCTTTTACTTTTTCAAAATCCCTAAAAGATGACACTAAATAACATTTAAAATTTAAAGATATTAAATATTCAATAATTTTTTTTCTATTTAATCCTTCAGAAAATTGATTAATATATTTATTTGTATGTAGCTCTAATAAAATTACTTTTACTAAGTTCTTTAAGATATATTCAGAGCCCATCAAAACCTTACCTTCAGCTCCATGTACATCAATTTTTATTAATTCTGGAATAATCTTCTTTTCCAAACATACTTTATCAAGAGTAATTGATTTAATACCAGCTGAATTGTTGTCTGCTTTTTTTGACTTGTAGACACCTTCTTTATAAACAAATAAATTTTCTTCTTTATCTGACAAAATTTTATTAACTACTTCGACATTTTCCAACTTATTTTCTTTTAATGATTTTTTGATATAATTTGAATACTGCTTATTACTTTCGATTGCATATACTTTTAAATCTTTATTAAAGTATTTAGATGCAAAGCATGCATAATACCCCATGAATGATCCCAAATCTAAAAAATTTTTAATTTCTAAACGTTTGATTACAGCAATCATAGTTTTAATCATAACCGTTTCATAAGAAATTTTTTTTTTATGTAGTGGTTGATATACACTTTGTGCCTGAATATCATTTTTCATTAACCATAATTTAAATTTAGTATTTTCAATGTCTAATTCACTGATAAAATCTGATCCATAAGATGATTTTAAATTTAAATCATGAAGTTTTTTAAAAAATTTTGATAAACTTCTATTAAAACCAACAGGAAATATTTTAAAAATACTTATATATATTGTTGATAAATATTTATTAAAATTTAATTTCATAAAAATTTATATTTATTTAATAGCCAGGAATCCCTCAAATGAGATAAATTTAGAAATTGTTGAGACATCTTTAAATCCAGCTCTTTTAAGCATTTGAATATTTGCATTAGATGAGAATGGTTCAAGAATACCTTTTAAACTTTTTTTCTTACCGCTAATTTCTTTTTCTGAAAATCCATTTGAAAGCTTAAATTCTTCATATATTGTTGTCATTTGATCTTGAGTTCTAGCATCATAAGATCTTACTTTTTCTACTAAAAAAAGTGCCCCACCCCAATTCAAACTTTTAAATAATTTATTAAGGACGTTTTGTCTATGCTTAGGGTGTATGAATTGCAACGTATAAAAACAAATTATAAAATCTGATTTTTTGAGTTTGCAATTAACAATATTTTTATTTAAAAATTTTATCTGTCTGTGGTTATTATTTTTTTGAGCATATGTAATCATTTTTTTAACCACATCTAATCCTACATACATATTTAGTATTTTTTTTTAGTTTATGTCTAATAGCTATTTTATTTAAAAGCTTTCCTGTAGAACAGCCAATATCATAAACAATAGAGTCTTCTTTTATATAATAATCCGAAACCTGTTCACAAAGCCAATGTGTTTCATTATAAAGTGGCACAGATTTAGAAATATGTTTATCAAAGTTTTTAGGAACATTTTTATCAAATGACCAATTACTATTTTTTGCAAAAATGTTTTTATCTACTTTCATTTAAAATAACTCATCCAATTGTCTGTATATAATTGTTTATAATCTTTTATCTTTTTATTTCTATTTTCATCAAAATCAAAGACTTTCATCTCTTTAATTTTGTGTAAAGCAGTTAATAAATTCTCATGTGCAAGCATGCCATTTTTATCACGACATTCTCTTGCTGTAGACGGAAATGATTTAATACTACCTATATTGGACTTAAAAATTGAAAAAAATTCTTTTTTTACAAAAAAAGCATTTACGCCTGCTGAACCAGTTCCTAAAAAATTATATCCTTTATTGTCAAGCATGCAAATAAATGCATTTAAGGATGCGCCAAAATATAAATTTGAATGATGCGATTTATTTCTAATAAATTCTTGATCATAAGGAATTGACATTTTAAATATATCTCCAAAAATAGAATTATACTCACATACTATAAAAGTTGGTGATAAATTAATAATTTTTTCTAAAATCCAATAATCATTTCCATCAATATCTATACTGAGCAAACCAATATTGCTCTCTTTAATATTATTTTCAACTATATGATCAATATTGTCTTTATTTATAAACGCATCGATAGCTCTTAAATCATTTTGCCAATAGATTCTCTGTCTTTTTATTTTTTTTACATCATCTTTTGATCCTTCAATTAAATATCCTTTCCATTTTTTTGATTTAATTAGATACCTGGTGTTTGCCTCCCAATAATCTTGTGTTCCAATTTCAACAAAAACTTTTTTTATGTTAGGAACTTTATCTGTTAACCAGGAAATTATACCATCCTCTCCAAATTGTGAAAACACGGAGAATTCTACATCTCCAAAGTTAGAAATTTTTGTTTTTTGTCTATTAATATTATCAAGTAATTGACCTTGTAAAAAAATTTTTTTTTCTGAAAAATCTGGTCTTCTTAAAATAATTTTGTTTAATAAAATTTGAAAAATAATTGAAATATTCTTTATAATTTTTTTCATTTTTGTTTTTTAATTATCATTTTAATTTATTAAGACTTTTATTTTTAATTTCAAATATTGTGTTACAATGTTTAAAAGAATTACTTCTATGGGAGATAATTATAATTGTTTTTTCAGATTTATTGTCAAACAATTTATCTAAAATTTTATTTTCTGTTTCCTCATCGAGTGCACTTGTTGCCTCATCGAGTATTATAATAGATGGATTTCTGTATAGAGCTCTTGCTATACCAATTCTTTGACATTGTCCTCCTGACAATTTTCCTCCTCTTTCTCCTATTACAGTGTTTATCTTGTCCGGTAAATTATTTACAAAATCATATAATTCAACCATAGACAATATCTTAGATAATTTTTCTTGATCTACATTTTGTTCATTGCCTAAAATAATATTAAATAGAATACTTTCGTCTGCTAAATAAACTGATTGTGGCACATAACCAATTTTATTTTGAAAATTTATCAGATTATAATTTGAGTCATTATGATTTATTTGAATTTCACCCTCATATTCTCTTAATAAACCAGTAATTAGATTAATAAGAGTTGTTTTGCCACTACCTGTATCACCCTTAATACCAATTTTGTCTCCACTATTAATATTTAAGTTTATGTTGTTTAAAACATTTTCTTTATTTTCATTTGATTTATAAGAATAACTTAAATTACTTAGATTTAAATTGTTAAAATTAAAATTTTCAATTGTTTCATTTTTATTTTCATTAATGCTTTTCTTCTCATCTGCTTTTTTAAGTTCCTTATAAATTAAATCTAAAACTGGCAAATTATATTTTATTGTTTGAAAAGATTTAATCATCTTAACGATTGTTGGTAACAATCTAAATGAAGCAAAAGCAAAAATACCCAATATAATTATAACTTCTGAAATCTTATTGCCTCCTTGAATTAAAATAAAAATAACACTTATAAAAATTAAAACTATTGCAAACTCAAGAATTATTCTTGGTAAATCAATGATGATATTTTTAACTTTTCCTGATTTCGCATATTCCCGATTATGAAATGAAAACTTTTCTAAAAAAAAATTCTGCAAATTATATAAAATAATTTCTTTCATGTTTCCAAAAGCTTGATTTATTTGTTGAATCATTTTAGCTGAATGAAATTGTCTAGATGAACCTATTGTTTTGAGGTTGAATGATGTTAATTTAAAAATGATATAAGATGATAATGATAAAACTATAATTGCAATTAGTGATGTTTTGAAACTATAGATCATTAATAAGCAGCTTATTGAGATAAAGATAATTAAATCTGAGACTAATTTAATTATTGGTAATATTAATCCGAATGAATACATGTTACTTTCAGATGTAATATTTCTAAGTAAGTGTGATGTGTTAGAGACTTTATGAAATAAATAATTTTCATACAAATACTTCTTGAACATGCTCTCTGAAATTTTTGTGTATATTGAAAACGCGAATGTAGTTTGGAAATAAGTCAAAGTTGTCATTATTATTAGTTTCAAAAAATAAATGAGTAAGAATAAAATGAGCGTAAATGAGAGTACTTGAATCTTATCGTTAACATTAATGAAGAAAATAAATTTTGCATATTTTGTATAATCATCACCAACAAATATTGTTAAAATTGGTATCAATAAAGAAATTCCAACTAACTCTAAAAAGGTTCCTATTAATATTAGAATAAATAATAAAATAATTTTATAATAATCTTTTTTATCTATGGGATAAAAAATATACTTTAATCGATCTAACATTTTTAAAAGCCTTTATCTTTAAATATATTTTGTGAAAAAAAAAATTTTTTATATAAACTAACATTAATAATATTTTTTTGGATAACTTTTGTTTTTTTCAAAAAATTATTTAATTGAGCTATACTTTTGACACCAATAATAATTTTATTAACAAACTTATCATTAAATAAAAAATTTAATGATAAATCATACACATCTTTATTAAAAGTTTTTTTGATATGCTTCAATTGTAAAATTATTATTTTTTTTCTTTCTTCTGAGAGCCACTTAAGTCTAAAATCTGAATCAGAAAAAAATTTTTTTTTATTTAAAAGAAAAATAGTTCCTGATGCAAATGGGCTACGCGCATGAATAATTTTTTTATTAAATTGCTTATTGCAACTATTTTTTAAATACAAAATATTATGATCTAATTGAATTATTTTAAATTTATTGATAAATTTTTCTTTATATTTGAAATCTTTAGATATACTTAAACCAAAATCTTTTATTTTTTTTTCTTTTTTTAATATAGCCAAATATTTAAAAATTTCCTTACTATTAGAAATATTTAAAGGATTGTGAAGATAAAGAATATTAATTTTTTTAATTTTTAATATTTTTAAAGAATTTTGAAAAGATTTCTTTAAAAAACTCAAGCTAAAACTTTTGATTTTTTTATGATTATTGCCTATCTTCGTATTAATTTTTGGCTTAACTTTAAATTGTTCGAAAGCTTTACCAATTAGAAATTCTGAATTACCATATCCATAATTAGGAGCTGTATCAAATTCATTTATTCCAGATTTATACGCAAGCCTAAGTAAATTAATACTTTTATTATTGTTAACTTTAGAATAATCACCACTTATTGGCCATGTTCCAAAAATAACTTTTTTTAATATTTTTTTTTTAGTCATTTTTTTTTAGCCATTCTTTTTTAAATTTACTTATATTCAAATTCTTATTAGCAACTAAATAATTAAAATTAGATTTATAAAAATCTAATACTTTAATACCGAGTTTATGATTTAAAATTTTTCCTCTCATTTGTGCATCCATTCCATTAGGATATTTTTCAAAAAGATGTGTGGATTTATTTTTTAAAGAAGTTCCCTCATATGCAGAATAATAAGCTACTGAAGAAACATTAGGTTGAATTTTTCTATTAAACTTAATCGTATCAATTATTGATTCTTCTGTCTGTTCTGGAAGCCCAATAATATTATATGCAGTAGTATTTATCTTATTTTTTTTAAGAAGTTTAAATGCTTTAACAATTTTTTTATTGTCTACAAACCTATTAAGACTATGTTCTCTAAAATCATCACTTGATAATTCCAATCCCATTCCAACACCATCTACTTTTAATTTTTTAAGAAAATTTATTGTTTTTTCATTAATTCCTTCAGCTCTTGTCTCTATATATAGTTTAATATTTAATTTGGATGAGTGAATATAATCAGCTAATTCAGCCAAAACTTTATGATCTATTGTTAAAAAATTAGTATCTTGGCATCGAAATAATTCAATACCGTAATTCTTATTAAGGTTTTTAATTTCTTTAAATATAGTTTTCGCAGTTTTATTTCTCAAATATGACTTGGCCGAAATCAAGGTTCCTTTATTATTTTTCTTATCAAATCCATAGTACTTTTGAATAACTGTTTCAACACAATAGCTGCAAGTATAAATACAACCTCTTGACATTTCATAATCTACAGCTTTCAAAACTTTTCCATTGTAAGGTCTTAAAAAGACTTGGTTGTCAAAGATTGAGTAATCGTATGGTGATATTTCATCCAAATTGTTTATTATTTTTTGTGGTTTATTTTTGATAAATTTATTTTTTTCGTAATAAGATAAACCATTTATTTTCTTGATCATTTCTTTGTTAGGATGCAAATTTGCGATTTCATTTATAATTAATTCTGATTCCCCAGAAATTAAAAAATCAACTTTAGGCATTTTTTTTAAAACTTCTCGGGGATTTGCAGTGGGCTGCAAACCTCCAAAAACTATAATTGCTTTACTATTGATTTGTTCAATGAGTTCGTAAGTATATTGAATATTAATATACTCTCCTTCTCCATGGATATGAGATGAGATCGCTGAACTAAAAATAATATCAGGTTTAAACTCTTCAATTATTTTCTTTAAGTCTTTTAATAAGTTATTTTTTTTCCATTTTATTTTATCTAGGTAATTTGTTTTTTGAAATTGCTTATTACTAGTATTAATTTCGACCTCTAAATCCGTCCACTCTTTATAAAATGTACAGTCAAATAATTTTGATTTATGTCCAGATTTTTTAAGATTTCCAGAATGACTTGCTATCCAGATTGTGGTGATCCCTCTTCCCCATTTATTCGGGTTTATAAACAATATTTTTTTTTTCATTATTTTAAATATGTTAGATTTTATAATTGAAATATGGCAAATTTACATAAAATGATTAAATTAATTTAATTTTATATATAAAGATAAAACATTGCATTAATAATTATTTAACTAACACTGATTTTTTTAGGCAAGAAATGATCTAAAAGAATCTCAAATTAATAATTTAATTTTTTTAAATCAATATTTAATAACTCAGATAATTTAATATTACTATCCTTATAATATTCTTTAATTTTCTCACGTTCATTATTGTCTAAAATAATCTTATCATGATTAAGTATAATGCTATCTAATTTATAAGATAAAATCTTTATTTTATTTTTTAATTCTCTATTAAAAATTTTAAAAAAAAATTTTTTGAAAGGTAAAAATGTAGCAATTATATTTAATGAACCCTTGATTGGTTTTGTTGAAAGATGTTTTCTTCTAAAATATTCATTTTGAACAGATTTTTTACCAACATTTTTTTTGCTAAGATCTAAATCTTTATAATTTTCTTTTAAATCTAATTTCAAAAAAGAAAACAAATCTTTTAAAAATAAGTCCATATTTTCATTCAAATTTTCAAAAATTCCAACACAAACATTTTCATTCCCAAAAATTTTTTTTAAATTCATAATTTCTTTATAATAGTTAAAAGTCTGAAATAAATTTTTTTCTTCGAATTTTCTGTTTTTTTCATCTAAATAAAAAAAATTTATAACATTCTTAAATTTTTCAAATTTTTTGTTTACCGAATAAAAACTATTTTCTCCATGACCTTGAGCATATCTGCTCAATAAATAATCACATTGATTTCTAATCACTAAATATATCTTTATTCTAAGATTTTTTTTAATTGCTACTAATTTAAGTCTCTCAAATACATAAGATATTTGAAAATTATTTTTTCCACCAAAAGTTGTAAAGCCTTCTGATGAAAAAATATTAGTATAATTTTCATCTATATTACTAAAAAATTCAGCATATTTTTCGTACTTGCCAATAAATTCTTCATCAGTTGAATAAAAAATTAATGATAACAGTTTTTCAAATTCCAGTTCGAATGAATTATTTAAGAATCTTAATTTTTTAATATTTGGTAAAATACCTTTTTGAAGGAAAGTTGAAGCAGCTTTTGGATAACCGGCATGTATATAAATAGTTTTCATTATTTCAAATATTAAGAAACATATTGCTCATGTTAATATTTCTAATATAATTTTCAGTATGCATATTTTTAAAAAATTTAAAAGATCTTTGATCTGGAAAAACATATTATTGATTTTAATAAAACCTGTTTTAGATTTTATATGGAAATATATTTTAAATATTCATGGAAGAATATTATATTTTTTATGGTTCTTAAAAAAAAGAAATTTTATTGAAATTAAAAATAATGATAAGTTATTAATAAAAGATAATGATATATTTGATAAAGTTTCAAAAAAAATTTTAGGTGGAATTAATGAAAGTATAATCAGTGATGCCAAAAAAAAGATTTTAAATGCCAATCAAGATGAACAAAATATACCAAATTCTAAAGATAATAAATTTTCAACGAATATTTTTAAAAAACTTGATGAGAATACAAAGAAAGAGGTTTTTAAATTTGCTACATCCGATTATATTATTTCAACTGCAGCAAAATACTTGGGTGTTTTCCCAATATTAGCTAACATCAGTCTAAATTATAACATACCAAGAAATAAAGATAATGTTAGAGGATCTATGCTTTGGCATAAAGATGATTTAGGTTATAAAAGTTTAGATATGTTTATGGCAGTTTCTCATATTGATGATTTGAATGGTCCTTTTTACGCTATCAAAAGTAAAAATAAATTGGGAGTTTTGTCAAAATTTGACGCGGATATTAAAGATCCTGTTAGAGGCGAAAGATCTAAAATTAGATTGGAAGACTTTGAAAAATTTAAAAAAGATGAAGATATCATTTCGTTGAAAGGAAAAAGTGGATCGGCGATGTTTATCGACAGTTTTTCATGTTACCACAGAGGTGGTCATTGTATAAAAAATCCTAGAATACTTCTTAGATTATCATATCAAGGAGTAGACAGTCTTGTTTTAAAACAAAATATGAATGGAGTTTTAAATTTTTATTCAAAAATATCACATTCAAATGTAGGCAATTTTTTTACAAAATTTCTTTTATTCAAAAGATCGAAGTTAATTGAAAAATTTAATTTAAAAATAAAGTTATTAAGACTTTATGATATTATAAATTTTAGACATTCACTTTAAGTTAAAAAAATAATAATACAAAAAAACATTTATGATTAAAATTTTGAAAAAATTTTTTTATGAGGGAGAATTTTTAGAAATAGATTTAAAAAGACAAATAAATCAAGATAAATATAGTAATTCTATTTTTATTTTAATCTTTCTAAAAAAAATTTTTAGAAATTTCTATAGATTTTTTCAAAGAATGTTGACTAAACCTAGTATAAGAAATAAATTTGCGTTAATTGAAATTAAAATAATCAATTTTTTTTCTAAAAAAAAAAATTATAACTTTGATAACATAGATCTCAAAAATATTGAATATTTAGAGAAAAATTCATCACTTGATATTCCTGATCTTCTATCTCTTGATCAAGTAAAAGAAATTAAAGAATATTTAAAAACAAAAAAAAAAATCAGTATTTACGAAAAATCTATCAACAAAAAAATGCCAATGGATTATTATGCGACAGAAGAATTGATTGAAAAACATGAAATCTTAAATGTAATAAATAATGAAAAATTAATAAAAATTATGAGTGGATATTTCAAATGTAATTTCAAATTAGACTGGATATGGTCATGGTGGTCTTATGCAAATGGAGAAAATGACTCAATAGGTCCACAACTTTTCCATCGAGATTATGAAAGTTTAAATTTTTTAAAATTATTTATCTATTTAACAGATGTAGAGGGTGATGACGGTTCACACCAAATAATCAAATCTTCAAATAAAATTGATTTATTTTATAAGATAAGTAGATTTTCCAATAATGATATTTATTCTAAATTTGACAAAGAAGATTGCTCTACAATTGATGGAAAGGCAGGCAAATCATTTTTAGCAAATACTTATGCTATTCATAAAGGATTGCGTCCTTTTAAAAAAGACCGACTAGTTTTATGTTACTTGTTTTCTACATGTCCCAGCAGAAGAAGTCCTAAAATACCTCCTATTAAATATTCAGAAATAAATAAAAATAAAGACTCTTATTTTAAAAACAAAGATATATATGATCTGTTTATAGATTTTCAAAAATAGTTCATGAACATAGACATATTAAATTTATTTTATAAAAATAAACAAACAAAAAAATTAATTGACTACTGTAATAACATATTAAAAAAAAATAAAAAAATAAGTGATGATGATTTAATCTATATATTTAACATTCTTGCTTGTGCACATATTAATAATAATGACTTAGATAATGCTTTAAAAACTTACAAATTAGCAAATTTATTAATAAAGAATTTTGATGGTCCAAAAATCAAATACAATATAGGAATAATCCCATACAATGTAAAAAAAACAGACACTTTAATTAAGAAATATTTAAAAGAAAGGCTACATTTAAAAAAATTCAAAAATAAAAATTTTAGTTTTCAAGAGTTGTATGAGTCACTAAAAATCAATCCAAAGACTAAGGGAGAATACCATAGCAATATTGGAGCTACATTAATTAATATCATAAAAATTGAAAAATCTATAACAACAAGGGTTAATAGCAATTCTATAAAAAATATTTCTTATAGTAATCCAAAATATAACGCCTTCCGAGCAGAAAGGTTACTAAAAAATAGAAAGTTTCAAGAATTTCAAAAAGAATTAAATAAAATATCAAAATTTCATAAATATAACTTTCGTGCTTACTGCCTATCAACTTATGCTTATAAGAAATATAATTTAAAAGATTTAACAAATTTTTGTTCAGAACCTCTTGACTGTATATCTGTCTTTAATCTTGTAAAGAATGGATATCTAACTCATAAATTTATCAAAAATATAGTAAAGGAAGTTAAAATTTTATCTTCTCGTGATAGTTATTCACCTGGTTCTGTTTTTGCAGGATTTAAATCTGTTGGTAATTTATTTGATACAGAGTCAATTTTATTCAATAAATTAAAAATAATAATTCAAAAAAATATTAGTGATTATTTAAAAAAGAATAAAAGATACAAAAAGTTTAATTATATAAAAAAATTTCCTAAAGATTATCTGTTAAAAGGATGGTATATACGAATTAAACGGGGAGGTGGTATTACCCATCATATTCATAATGCTTGGCTGAGCGGTGTCCTTTATTTAAAGATCCCAAAAAAAAGAAGCGGTGGAAATATAGAATTTTCTATGGCTGGCTGTGGATTTAAAAATGAAAAAAAAATGCTTAAAGAAATACTGCCTCAAACAAGTGATTTAATCTTATTTCCCTCTTCTCTTCCGCATAGAGTTAAAAAATTTAATAACAATAATGAAAGGATTTCCCTAGCTTTTGATGTTGTTCCAATTTGAATTAGCTATTTAATGATCGAATAAAAGACTGTTTTATGTTTTTTTCTCTCTCCAGGTTTAAAAATTAAGTTACCATAATATTTGTAGTAAATATCGTCATTAGAATTAAGTTTTTTTACTGGTTTTATGATTTTAACTTTTTTGTATATTTTTTTTAATTTATCAAAAATTTCAACATAAAACTCTCGTGTGATGTTATTTTTTAGATTAATTTTATTTAGATTAGATTTTGATCTAATTAAATTAATATAATCAATGTTAACCTTCTTGTAGTTCATGTGTGCATCATCTATTCCTATAAAAAATTTGTTCCTTGTTAGGCTAAGAAAGCAGTCTAATTCTTCATTTAAATGATTTAAAGTATGACTTGAGTCTAAAAAACAAAAATCAAAATCTTTTTTTAGTTCCTTAAGAGATCTTATTCCAGAATAAGGACAAAGGCTATCAGTTGGTATTGCTGTCCAGTAATTGCTAATATTTATTTCTAATCTTTCGCAAATAGTTTCATTTATAATTTGTTTTATTGCAGATATCTTGTCTTGATTTATGTCAAAAGAAAAAAATTTTTTTTTGTTTAAATATGAGCCTAAAAATAATGCTATCGTTGAAACTCCGACACCTGTTTCTAGCATGTAGTTTTTTTTTTTTGTTTTTTTGATTAACTCCAAAATTGACAATGCACTATAATCTGGGATACAATTTAGATGTTTTGGTAATAGTTTCTTAATATCCAATAACAGCTTATTTGCATCAATTTTATTTGGATTATGTATTAATTTGTAATTATACATTTTTTAATGAATGGTTTATATAATATTAATATCAATTATTAAACTAAATATACTCTATTTTTTTTATAGATTTATAATTTTTATATTTAACTGGAAAATAATTTTTTAAATCATCTTTTGTATTAATTTCTGGTTTAATTGAATGGTTTAAAAATGAAAAAATTCTATATTCATTCTCAATCAACTTTAACCATTCATTGTCTTCTTTTAGTTGTAAAGGTGTATTTGCAATAGTTTTGTAGTCTAATAAGACTTTTCTTTTCAATAACATAAGGCCATGATGTGTAAAATTTTTTTTATTATTTTTTTTAATTTTTTTTCTTGAAATTAAATCAATTAATTTATTTTTTTTTAACACAATTTTAGCCACGCTATTGTTAAATAAAATTTTAGGATTAGTAATTTTTGCATGCACTGTAATTCCATCAAAATTTTTTAATGATTTTACTTTTTTTCTGAAAAAAGAAAAAATTTTATTATTTAAAAATGGCATATCACAAGAAATAATTAGACAATATTTGTATTTTTTTTTAATTTTTTCTAGTGCATAACTACATCTCTCAGTTCCATTAAGGCAATTTCTATTTATCAATATAACATTTTTACTGTATGGATTCATTGACACTAATACTTTTTTGCTATCTGTTGTAATGTAAACATCTTCTTTAGAAAATTTTTTTATAATTTTTTTAAAGGTTCTAAGTAATAAGAAATCTTTTTTCGAAATCTTTACTAAAGGTTTTTTGGGAATTCTTCTTGATTTAACTCTTGCTGGAATAATAACACAAATACTCATTTAATTAATGTTTTTTAATTGAACTAAAATTGATAATGTATATACACAGTTAATTTTTAACTTTCTACTTAAAAAGTAAAACATGATTAATCTTGGAATCTTAACTCAAGTTCCTGAAATTCAAATAAATCTAGATAAAGATTTATATATTGAATTAGCAAAAGAATACAAAAAATTATATGTAATTGATCTAAGTTTTGATAATAAGCTAAAAAGAATTAAGCTTCCAAAAAACTTCATTTATTTAAAACCTAATAATTTTGAGGAGTTAAACAAAATATTTTACAATAAAAAGTTTTTTTGTTTTAATTTTTTGAGCCAAAACTTTTCAAATTTAAGACTTTTATTTTTTATTAAAAAATTTGAGATCAAACATTTTTTTTTAATGAGATCTGGAACTATTAAAATGAATGAAGATTTATTCATAAAAAATAATAATAGTTACGATTTTTATTTAATTTTACTCAGAAAATTATTTTTTAAAATTTTAACAATATTTAATGTAATTAATACTTATGAAATACTTTTTATATCACAAGTTATTAAAAAAAAATATTACCACTCAAATAGAAATATATATTTAAATAAAATTTTTAATACGAAAAATTTTTTTTTATATAAGAAAATCATTCAAATAAATGACAAAACTTACGATCTAAATCATAACTATAAAAATGATAACAACAAAAAAATTATAAGTTTTATTGACTCTCCCCTACATTCACCTGAAAAAATATCATCGATTCACAAACCAAATGAGCTACAAAAAGAAATATTTTATAGTAAGCTTAGAAATATATTAAAATTTCTTTCAAAAAAATATAAAATGAAATTATTGATATGTGTGCACCCAAAAACTTCAAAAAAAGATGAAAATGCCTATTTTAAGGGAATAAAATGTCTGAGATATAAAACATCAGAAATAATCAAAAAATCTTATTTGAATATATATCTTAGTTCAACTTTAATTTCTGAATCAATATATCTTAGAAAAAATATTTTTTTAATAAAATCTAAATTACTAGGTAATTTTCACTCGTACAGGGTAAATCGTTTAATACGAAAATTTAAATTAAACTATATAAACTTAGATGACACCAGATCTTATAATTCAATTAAAAATCTAAAATTTTTAAATGAAAAAAAATCTTCAATTTTTAAAACTCTCTCTAAAGAAATTAATATTTTGCAAAAAGAGACTGGTATTCAGAGAGTAATAAAAGCTTTAAGAGATCAAAAAATTTATAATAGTTAGATTTTTATTTTATTAATTGAATATTTTTTGACAAATCTAAAATTAATTTCAACTTAGCCTTGTTCATTTTTTTTAGTTTACTTAAAAATATCGGGCTATATTTTCTATTTAAAGGTTTGGTAAAATTAAAATTTTTTCTAAGAAAATTAAAATATGATTTTTTTCCAAAGAGCGCAAAGTCTGCAAAATATAATTCATAAATTAAATTATTTAAATCTTTTCTGTTGGCTTTTTCTAAACTATTAATTGATCTATCTAGTAGCAATCTATAATTTTTCTTATTCGAAAAATAGTTTGCTACTTTAAATTTTGTTTCCCAAGGAGAGGCTTTGGAACATATACATTTAAATTGAAAATATGCGCTTTCTAAAATACTTGTTCCATGATGAGATATTAATATGTGTTTTTTTTTGTTAAGAAGTTTCAAAAAATCTAAATTACTAAAAGCCTTATCTAAAAATAAAATACTTTTATCTGCTTTATATCTCCTTGTTATTTTTTGATAAATTAAGTTGTCATTATAAGCCAAAGGATCAAAATATCTTTTTTTGTTATTAGGATAATAAAAATTAGGATGTGCTTTGACTATTATACTTTTATTTTTTTTTCTTAAATAATTTATAGTAAAAATAAGCCAATCATAAACATTAGAAAATCCATCATTACCATAAACTAATTGAGCATCTGTAAACGAATGCGCATATATAATATAATCAAATTTATTATAATTTATTTCATTAGGAATTTTTTTAAAATTGACATCTTTCATATATGGTAAAGTTTTTGGATCTGAAAAAATTTTATTTTTTGATAAAGTATTCTTTTTATAAAATAGACTGTCTCTTTTCTTTATTTTTAAAACATCCTCAAATTTAGAAAATTTTCCAGGAATAATAGCAAATAATGTCCTTGGGTAATTGTTGCTATAAACTATTTTTTTTTCTTTTATAAAGTGCTCTATAATTAATCCATTTATATAAACACCATGATCCACATAAGCCCCACTTAAATTCTTTGTTTTTTCCAAAAATTTAACAATATAACCAGCATGAAAAATATTTCTAATAACTTCATAGTAATAAGAAAATATTTTGAAATAAGAATCATAATTTTTTAATATCGTTGGCATTATATATCTTCCAACCCTGAATTGTTTGTATTTTAGATCAATCAATTTTGATCTAGAAATTTTATTAAAAATTAAACTCTTAATTACAAAAACAATATAAGCCAATGATGGAATTTGTTTTTTTATAAAAACTACATTCAATTTTTGATTTATTCTATCTTCTAAATTTTTTTTGCATGCCGCTGTAAAGACACTATAAATACCATCAGTCCTAGTGCACAAAAAGTTTTTCATAAAATAATAAGAATGAGTAGTTATCAAAAAATCTAATGATTTCAAGATTAATGCTTAATTTCCAAAAAACTAACAAGATTTAATTATTCTTTTTAAATCTTTTGTGGTTAAAAATTGATCATTATTTAAACTGTCATATTTAAAATTTTCTTTAACTTTTTTTAAGTTAAATGATCTTTGATATTTTTTAAATGATTTTTCAGAAAAGATAGCTGATAAAATAACATAATAGTCTGAAAGATCATAGGTATTTTGACTTTCATTTTCTGAAATAAGTTCTTCATGCATTTTTTCACCTGGCCTAATTCCAATGTATTTTATTTTTGATTTTTGATCTATAGCATCACAAAGATCTACAATTTTAAAACTGTTTAATTTTGGAACAAATATTTCTCCGCCTATCTGATTTACAATTGAATTAATTACAAACTTCACGCTTTCAGTTAGGGTAATATTAAATCTTGTCATGTCTTTATGTGTTACAGTAAATATACCCTTTTTTTTTTGTTCTAAAAATTTTGGTAAAACAGAGCCCCTACTTCCCATCACGTTACCATACCTTACAACAGATAACTTAATATCTTTTTTTCCAACTGTGTTTTGTGCAGAAACAAATAATTTATCTGAACATAGCTTTGTAGCTCCATAGAGATTTGCTGGTGAGCTTGCCTTATCAGTTGATAAAGCAACCAAGTTTCTCACTTTTGAATTTAAACATGCTTCAATCAAATTTTGAGCTCCAATAATATTTGTTTTAATAAATTCATAAGGATTGTATTCAGCAGCTGGAACCTGTTTTAAGGCAGCTGCATGTATTACTATATCAATATCATTCAATGCGAATTGTAATCTGTCTTTATCTCTTATATCTCCAATTAAGAACCGCAAAGATGAGTCCATATTTTTTTTTTTATAAAACTCTTTTATTTCATATTGTTTCAACTCATCTCTACTAAAAACACAAATCTTATTTAATCCTAAATTATTTTTTAATAAATAATTAATTAGTTCTTTTCCAAAAGATCCTGTTCCACCTGTGATTAAAATATTTTTTCCTTTAAAAAATTTTTTTACCATATAATTTTGTCTAAAATTTAATACACAATTTAAAATACTTTACTTTTGAGTAAGTACTATCTTACTAGTTTTATTTAATATATCATTAAAAATATTAAAATACTTATTCATAATTTCTTAAATTGTTTTTTTTGTAAATAATTTGAAATAATCTTTTATAGTATTAATTATTTTTTTTTGATCTTGATGATATAAATTAACAAAAATTGGTATACTCACAGTATTCTTAAAATATTTTTCTGTATCAGCTAAATTTGTTACTTTTTCCTTATAAACAGTAAATTTATAAATTGGAATATAATGATATTGAGCAAAAATATTTTTTTTATTCAAATACTTCATAAAGTGATCTTTGTTTTTATTTAAATTTTTAAAATTTATATTTATTGTAAATAAATGATATGAAGATTTTACCTCTTTTGAGTATTTTGGGATTTTAAAGTTTAGATTTAAATTTTTAAATTCTTTCAAATATTTATTATAAATTTTTTTTCTTTTTTGTATAAAAAAATTAATTTTGTTTAATTGAGATATGCCTAAAGCACAATTAATGTCTGATAGTCTATAATTAAATCCATTTTTTAAGACATCATAATTCCAATAACTTTTTTTATCTTTTGATATTCCATGGCTTCTAAAAAGCTTAATATTTTTTGCAATTTTAGAATTGTTAGTTGTTATTATGCCACCCTCCCCAGTGGTAATTGTTTTTAATGGATGTAAAGAAAAAGTACTTATATCAGAATGAACACATGAACCAATTTTTAAAAATTTATTTTTATACTTATATTCTGAACCTAGTGCATGGCACGCATCTTCAATAAGATAAAAATTATATCTTTTTTTAATATCATAAAAATCTTTTAAATATTGAGGATATCCTCCATGATGCATAACAATAAGAGCCTTGATCTTTCTAAGATGATTTTTCTTAATGCATTCTAAAACTTTTTCGGGCGTAATTTGCCCAGTGTATTCATCAACGTCTACAAGATAAACTTTTAACTGCATAACTTTTGCTAAGTTGTATGATGCTACAAAGTTTATTGCTGGCATTAAAATTATGTCATCTTTTTTTAAATTTATGGACATCATCGCTAAATGAATTGCAGCTGTTCCACTGCTGCATACATAGCTATATTTGGATTTTAGATACTTTTTTAGTTGATTTTCAAATTTTTTTACATAGGGACCTGTAGTTATTAAGTCATTTGAAAGTGAAATTAATACTGAATTTTTGTCTTTCTTGTCTATAAATTGTTTACCATAAGGAATAAGTTTCACCATTAATTTATTCTATTAATTGGCTTGAAACATATTTTAGAATTAAGTAATCTTTTAATATTTCCTCTTGAGATATTGCTAAATACTTTACTTAAAACTTTTGTATATTTTTTTAAATTATTTTTATTATGAAAAATATTAACATAAACCAAATTGGTTGCTAGAATTTTCTCTTTTAGCATTTCTTGTGTTAAATAAGTTTTATTTTCTGAATGATTATTAATAAATTCAAAAGATGGTATTGCGTTTGTACCCATTAATTTAATTGGAATCTTATATTTAGTTGATAGATCGGACCAAATATTTTTTATTATCTTTCCATTTTCATCTATTATTTTAAATACTTTTAGCCTTTTGAATTCTTTAATTGAAGATAAAGCAGCTGTATAACCAACTCTCTCTCCCCAAAATGTGCTACTAATAAAAGTGTTCTCAGCTTTTTTCATGATTTTTCTTTTGCCAATTATAGCATTAATTGCAAAACCACTACCCAAAGCCTTACCAAATATTGCTATATCAGGATTTACTTTAAAATTAAGATGTATACCTCCCATATTTTGTCTGTAACCAGTCGTACATTCATCAAAAATTAAAATAATTTTTTTTTTGTTACAAATATTTCTCACTTTCTGAAGAAAGTGCTTTTGTGGTTTGGTATTTCTCATTACTTCCATTTTAACAATTCCAATATTTTTTTTAGAAATTAATTTAGCAAGATAACTAAAATCATTATAAGGAAATGGAAAACTAGTGTCCTTTAAACTTTCTGGTATACCGTCATAATTTAATCCTGGCATTAAATGCTGATCTAAATTTTTTTTTGAATTTAGATTTGCTGATAAATACCAGTCGTGCCATCCATGATAACCACAAAAAGCAATATTTTTTTTTTTAGTATTAGATCTAGCAATTCGTATTGCAACAGCATTTGCTTCACCACCACCTCTCGTAAATTTAGACATAGATGCCCACGGATGTTGTTTTAAAATTTGCTCTGATAAATAAACCTCTTCTGGACAGTTTAGCGATGTCATATTGCCTTTTTGAATCATAGCCGAAACTGAATTATTTACATTAGAATTAGTATAGCCAAGTATACTTGTGCCAACTGCACAAAAAATATCAAAATATTTATTTCCTTTTAAATCCCATACACTTGAGTCTTTTGCTTTAGTAAAGTAAGCGGGCCATTTATCAGGCAGATATAACTCTGATTTTTTTGAAAATAAAGTTGTCCCTCCAGGAATGATTGTTTTTGCATAATTATAAAAAATTACACCATTTTTAGTCTTCATTTATTTCCAGTTTCTTGGATCTATTAATTTTAGATCGTTTGTTTTAATTTTTAATATTATGTCTCTTTTTTTTATTAATTTAAAATTTACAACATCTTTTAAATTATCACGATTATTAATACCAATTATAATTTTATCAAAATTATAACTTAATAAATCACTTAGACAATAATCAATTGGTGAAATATTGTTATTTTTTAAAATTTGAAACCATTTAAAAAAACTTTTTTTCCATTTTTCAAAGTATTTTTTTTTATAAACTAATTCATTAACTAGTAAACCCTGTAAAAATACAGATCTTATATGAACCTCTATTCCTCTACCTTTTAATTTTTTAAACCATCCAGAACTAACAATTCTTTTATCTAAAATGTTATAAGAACATTGCACTACATCAAAATTATAATTTAGCATTAAATAATCTAAGCATTCTATGTCGTAAATTGACAAGCCGATATTTCTAAAATATTTTTTTTTTTTTAAAATTTTAAGGTTTTCAAAAATTTTGGGAC
>JGI20156J14371_10000657_pt1 | contig 29781 bp, 26 predicted proteins | sample COG_06_FD_14371 | JGI IMG/M metagenome (IMG submission 14371)
AAACTAACCGATTTTTCGCTGTGCCTTATCCATTTTGCATTCCCAGATGTACCACCTGAACGAAAAAAAAGAGAAGGAGGACCATTTTTAGCATCTAGAACTTCCGATTGACAGATACTCAAATTCGGGCCCAACCAAACAGATTGCCCCTTTTGCAATAGTGTAAAAATTTCTTCTGTATGTTGTAGCTGTTTATTCCCACAACTATTCTTTTCATGAACCCAAGAATTACGGTAATTTTCAAAATTGATCTTCCCTGTCATAATTCCCCCCATAATTTATCTAGTACCGAAATCGGTAAATTCTCTGAAAATAGCGGGCGTTGATGGTGCTGAGGAATCTCCTTTGCATTCAACTTGAACAAAGATCTATCTAAACCGGCGACCTGATTCGATAAAAAGGCACATCTAACAACTGCCTCATATCCAAATGGACTCTCAAATACAGTGGAAATAACTGATCTAATTGGTTGGGAGCGGATAAAGGCAATCATTTTCCCCCAATGGGGAAAGAGGCAAGGTTTGATAACATAAAATCCCTGCCATCCCCTTTTTTCAAAAAAAGAAAAGTCGTTTTTCCAAACCAAGGATTCGTCTAGAGCGAGCGGTACACTCAATTCTTTTTCGATCGCCAGTAATTCTTCTATTTTTTCTCGGGGGAATGGTTGTTCAATAAATTGAATTCTAGTTTCGTGAGCAAATGCTTCATTCCATTTCAAAAGTTCATCAATATTCAATGATTCATTCGCATCTAATCGAATCATTGATTCTTTTGGAATTGAATTTAAGATTTGCTTCACCTCCTTAATTTCAATTTCGATTACCTCGATTCCAATCTTTTTTTTATAAGTAGTAGAAATATTCCCTACACCTTTAGAAAATGTAATAAGCTCAGCCGAGTAAACGGAAGATTTTGGCTCGACCTTAAAAGATGTATCCCAAATTTCGCTCGCCATACATGATATTGCACTTTGCATTAGAGGATTAATTTGAAAATCTAACCCCGCTTTCCAAGCTTCCACGAGAGGAAGTAGTTCTTTAATTGAACTGGTAATAAAACCAGGCGTTGGACAGAGTTCCCCAAAAGAAATCCGTCCTTCATTGGATTCTTCTCTTAAGACAATACTTTCCCGGGCTCCCCAATTACCATGTGCAGTGAGCAAAGGACTTGTAAATTTATGCCTGTAAATTTGGTACTGTCGATTAGGTTTCATTAATTATTCTTGAGACGATAGACTCTTTCGATCATAAACAATCTATATATGCAATGTCGGATAAACGAATTATGGACGAAGATTTTTATTTAAAGGCTGACGATTTTTTCACCAAAAGTATTCCTAGCGGTCTCACCTTTGATGACTTGTCTTTGGCAACACACTATTCTGAAGTTATCCCACGAGATGTACGAATTGAAACTAACATCTCAGACTCAATTAAATTGAGCATTCCAATTCTGTCATCCGATATGGATACAGTTACGGAATCTGATATGGCAATTGCGATGGCATTGTGTGGCGGAATTGGGCTAATTCATTATAATATGTCCACTCGCAATCAAGTAAAAGAAGTGGCTCGAGTGAAGTATCATGTGCATGGATTAATTCAAGACCCAATTACTATCACTGCAGATAAGTTAGTGGGAGATGTATTGGAACTTATTGAAGAAAAAAACTTTCAGTTTCGAACATTTCCAATAGTGGACGATCAGGAAAAATTACTTGGTCTTTTACCAGGCAGGGTTGTAAAAAAGCGCTACAAGAACAGTAAAGTTACAGATGGAATGCTTGCCCGTAATGAAGTCTACACGATTCGGGAAAATGAAGTGGGAAAAGACCCGATCACAACGGCTGACAAATTTTTCAGCAAACATATGGGTATTCATAAACTTTTAGTTGTGGATAAAGATGATCGCTTAAGGGGGCTATACACATTGAGTGATATCGAGAGAATAATGGAAGAAAACAGAGATCATTTAAAACCAGCAAGGGATTCAAAATTTCGCCTACTGTGCGGTGCTGCTGTATCCACTCCGCGCAAAGTTGATGGTCAACTAGACAAAAAATCTCTGGAAGAACATATTTCCGAAATGGTCGATCAGGGACTCGATACGGTTGCTGTGTCAACAGCACATGGACACACCAAAAGCGTTGGAGAAGCAACTCGCTTTATCCGAAATGCATTCCCTGACCTTACTATTATTGCAGGTAATGTAACCTCCGGTGAAGGAGTAGAATTCCTTGCGGATGCAGGAGCAAATGCAATTAAGGTAGGACAAGGTCCAGGTTCCATTTGTACTACTCGAGTCGTAGCAGGAGTAGGAATCCCCCAAATGACTGCTCTATATACCGCACTACAAGGTGCAAAAAAGAAAGGTGTTTCAATTATTGCAGATGGAGGAATTTCAAAATCAGGCGATATCGTAAAAGCATTAACCCTTTCAAATGCAGTAATTTGCGGCGGTCTGCTAGCAGGTTGCCGTGAAGCACCGGGAAGAATAATCGAAATTGAAGGCAAATATTATAAGCAATATCGGGGAATGGGCAGTCTTGAAGCAATGAAAGAAGGTTCTGCCTCCAGATACGGTCATACAAAAGATGATCTCGCATCAAAAAGTACACCCGAGGGTGTTGAAGCACTTAAAGAAGTAGCAGGTTCCGTTAAAGAAACCCTTGAAAACTTGACCGGCGGAATTCGGGCGGGACTCGGTTATCTTGGGGCAGAATGTTTGGATGAACTGAAAGAAAGAGCGAGATACATCCAAGTAAGCCCTGCAGGACAACGTGAATCTGGGACTCACGATGTGATCGAAGTGAAAAGAAGCGATTTCACACGATCCTAAACCTATTTTAAATTTTTTATGAATTTTTTAAATAAATCATGCCCCAACCTCTTTTCTGTTATTGGAATTAGTATGGGGGATGAAGGAAAAGGAAGAGTTGTACACGAAATTTTAGACCAAATTAAAATTCAGGACCGAAATCACCCAACCAGCGTGATTAAGGTTAATGGAGGAGCAAATGCAGGGCATACCGCAGCCGGCTTAAAATTAAATCTTCTTCCTTCAGGGGTGGGAAATCCAGATGTAGAAAACTTGATGATTGGAAGTGGAGTGGTTGCCGACCCACGTAAATTCTTATGGGAAGCAGACCCCCTTGAATCCCGTGGAATTTCTGTTTTTAAGAGGTTACTTATTGACGAAAAAGTTCAGATGAGTGACTTGACTCATCGATTGCTCGATTTGGCTTGGGAAAATTATAGGGTAAAGCAACTAGGTATGGAAAGCCGCGGTTCGACGGGTCGTGGAATTAGTCCTGCTTACTGTGATGAAACCGGTCAATGGCAAATTTTTTATCAACAATTCTTAGAAGAAAGGACTCATTTTAGATTAGCGCTCAAAGGTAGAATTCAAAGGGCAATGGATACGATACGATCAGTTTGCAAGGTGAGCGAAGAGGATTGGTTGGGATTCTTTTCAATTCTGTCCACTGCAGAAAGTCGTGCCAACAAACAAGCCATTGAAGAAGGCATTTTCAATCAAGATGAATTTGATTTCCAGCGTTTTATGGGAAAAGACCCCTTTACATTAAACTTTGACTAATCGAAGAAACTTATTGGAACGCGGGTCAAAGACTGGTGAGTTGTATTGGGGATGTAAGGAATAAATTTTTGCAAAATAAAACTGCTTCAAAATCAATTGTCGCAGAGTTTGGTCAGGCCTATTGGTTAGACAAAAGACACGGATTTACTCCGAATGTAACCGCCTCTCATACCACGACTTCAGAATTGTTTGCATCGGGAGGGTTTCCTGTTCAAGCAGTTTCCACGATTGGATGTTGCAAAGCATACGACACCAAGGTGGGGACCCATCATTTTCTGTCCAAGATTGATCATGAAGTACATCCCTTAGGTCAAAAGTTAGCTAAAATGGAATTTGGCACCTCAACGGGAAGGCAAAGAATGGTCGGCTGGTTCGACGCAGTAGAAAAAGGAAATGCACTTCGATATTGTGGGTTTGATGAACTTGTCATTAATAAGTTGGATGCATTATCAATAGACAAAGAAATACTGGCAGAAATTAAGATATGCGTTGCGTACAAAAAAGCTAACGGTGAAGTAACAAAAGATGTTCCTAGGCAAGAAGGCATGCGTAAACAATTAACTCCGGTTTACGAGTCCCTGCCCAGTTGGTCAGAAGATTTAAGCAAGATTCGCTCTTTCAACGAATTTCCAGAGGAAGCAAAGAATTATGTGAGGCGAATGATATCGAGTATAATCGAATCTGCATACCCTCAAGGATTTGAGCATATAGAATTACCGAAAGTTCGATTTCTGGGTGTTGGACCAAATCCAGGTCAAATTATTTCAGACATACCTCCTACTAAGGAATTAATTAAAATTAATTAGGTTAAGTGAATTCCCCCCCCCCTGCATTAAGTAAATTTAAAAAAAGAGTATCATGGGAAGATATTGATAAGTCACATCTTTTGGCCCATTTGGAACTGTGCGTACAAGAAGATCTTTCAAACACAGGGGATTTAACCAGCGATCGATGCCAAATAAGTGGAAATGGTGTAGCAGAACTAGTGACAAGAGAAGAAATGATCATATGTGGTTTAAGTCTGATACCAATTATATTTCAGGTTTTTGAGGTAAATTCACTAGAGGTTGAAAATTTGGTAGATGAGGGAGTACTGACCCCCAACGGTACAACTATTGCAAAATTATCAGGGAAACAGTCCGATATTTTAAAAATAGAAAGAACGGTATTAAACTTTATACAACGCCTTTCAGGTATTGCCACATCCAGTATTTGTATGCTGCCATACTGTCAGAAGATGATGTTCACCTTTTAGACACAAGAAAAACTACTCCAGGAATCAGATCACTCGAAAAATTTGCATCTGCATGTGGCGGAAGTTACAATCACAGGATGGGTCTATTTGACCGTATATTAATTAAGGATAATCACCTAGCAGCATCAAACATTGTAACCGGTAATCAATTACATAATTTTTTGATTCAAATTAAGAAAAAATCAACCAACGATATTGTACAAGTTGAAATAGATTCAATCGAGTATCTAGAAATCTCAATAAATGCAGGAGTGGATGCAATTTTATTGGACAATTTTAGTCCCGATGATGTTAAAAGAGCAGTTTTATTAAATAAAAACAGGGTGGTGATTGAAGCCAGTGGAGGAATTTCATTACAGTCATTAAAAAAATACGCTCGTGCACAACCTCATTTCGTTTCAACTGGAGCACCAATACATAGAAGTCGTTGGATGGATATTGGCTTAGATTGGAAATAACAAATTTTAAATGTGACAAAATATCCCCCAGGTAAAAGAAAAGCTACCGACGTACCAATTACTACAAGGAATAACTCTAAAGAAAATCCTAGTAGCTTACTCTTGAGGATACTGTTAAAAGGCTCTCCCTATTATGTCTCGGGCAGTATCATTGCTGAAAAACTAAAGATGTCCAGAGTGGGAGTGTGGGCAAGAATAGCGAAACTAAGAAAAGCGGGACTTACAATAGAGGCATCTCAGAATCGTGGTTATCGAATAGCAGCGGAACCAGATATATTTAATCAACATCTCATGGAGGCTTGGTTACATGAAATTAAAATAAAGTGTAAGGTGTTTGTATCACAAAGGATTGATAGTACGAATTCAGAAGCAGAAAGACATTTAACCAATCAAGCAAAAGCACCGTTTGCAGTTGTCTCAAACGAACAACATGCTGGACGTGGCAGATTAGGACGTACTTGGTACAGTCCAAAGACTGGAAACATAAATCTGACGATCGCTTTTCGTCCAAAAATCAGGGTAATTAAACTTAAGATTTTCACCTTATGGCAAGGGATTGCAATTGTAGAACTGCTCCGCAAAAAAACAGGGAATAATAGTATATCAATCAAATGGCCAAATGATATCGTATTAAATGGGAAAAAAATTGCTGGTATGCTAACTGAAGCTTCGATAGATAGCGAACATGTGAGATCAATGGTTTCTGGCATTGGAGTGAATGTAAACTCACTTGCCACAAAGTTTCCAAAAACAATAAATAAGCACTCGACTTCATTGCATGAAGTGACCGGGCATACATTGAGAATACATGAATTAACGGCTGAAATTATTAAGTGTATAATATTCAGTTATAAAGAATGTATTAAAGGTATTTCTGATGAAAAGCTTCATGAAAAATGGACAACAGTTGATGCTCTACATGGCAAAAAAATAAGTATTAAAACTGGAAAAGACAATATTTCAGGTAAGGCAGTAGGTATAGATGAAAATGGTGCCATTAAAGTAAAATCAAGGAATGGAAAAACCGTCCATATAAACAGTGGAGAATTAACCGTAGAAAAATGGTAGAATTAAACGCTAATATTTCCTGCATTGATATTGGAAATACTATTTGTCACCTCGGCAACTTTAAAGATGGGGAGCTCATAAACGAGCACTACATTAAAACAAAAGAGTTCATTACATATCCAATAAATCTAATTAAACACACCTCCCCGGATCAAAATGTAATATCGTACTGCTCAGTTGTTCCACAGGCAACGAAATCCCTAATAAAACACGCGAAAGATTATGATTTTAACTTATACAATTTAAATAATAATTCCGCGGGCAATTTCCCAATAAGCTACCCTAACCCAGAACAAATCGGGCAAGACAGGATAGCGAATTCAATAGCTGTTTTTTATACAAAAGACCTTCCATGTATTGTAATTGATGTTGGTACCGCAACAACCTTTGATATTATTACTAAACCAGGCGGCTATGAGGGAGGAGTTATCACACCTGGTCCTCAAGGATTCTTAGACTTTTTACATCAAAACACCTCCCTTTTACCTAAAGTGGTGATTAGCTCTCGCCTGCCGACCAATTCCATTGGAAGGGAAACGCAAGAGGCAATGCTCATTGGAGTCGCAAAGGGATACCCTTCAATGGTAGAAGGTATCTTGAATTCGATCACCTCAGAGATCGATAAAAATTACCAAAAACGTCCAAACATAGTAATCACAGGAGGTGGCAGAAAAAACATGATGATGAAAAATATTGTTGATTGCCCAGAGTTAACGATCCAAGGTTTAGCGATTGCCTACCAGCTTAACTACATTCTTTAAAATTTCACATGAGTGTAGAAAATAAACCCTTACCAATCATTGAAGTGGTAAACCTCAAAAAAAGGTTTGGACGCATCCAGGCACTTAAGGGAATTAGCTTCTCAATAGGGAAAGGTGAGATTGTAGGTTTCCTTGGTCCGAATGGTGCAGGAAAAGCACAACGCTAAGAATTTTATCCGGATTAATACCTGCAGATTCTGGCGAGGCCAAAGTATGCGGTGTCGACCTTGCACAAGAAGAGGGCCTGGTAAGAAACCACATAGGCTACCTGCCAGAAAATAATCCATTACCGGAAGATTTACGGGTAATTGAATATCTTCGATTCAGGGCACTTCTTAAAGGATTGGAAGGAAGTCGCCTAAAAGAAAGAATTAAAGTAGTACTTGATATTTGCGACCTAGAAAGAAAAATCTCAGAAAGAAAAATTGGGAATTTATCAAAAGGATACAGACAGAGGGTAGGAATAGCTGATTCGCTATTAGCGGAACCAAGGCTTGTAATTCTTGATGAACCGACCATTGGACTAGACCCTCACCAATCGGCTGTAACTAGGAAAATGATGGAAAGACTTAGAGGAGAGGTATCATTTTTATTATCAAGCCATATTTTGTCAGAAGTGGAAGCGTGCTGTGACCGAATGATAATTTTAAGTCATGGACAAATTGTTGCGGAAGGAACATTACATGATTTACAAAAACGATTTGTTAACAAAACCACATTTCAAATTGTCGCATCTAGCAATAAAATTGATATCCAAAAAAAAATTCGATTAATAGATCAAACATGCGAACTCCTGCAAGATGACCCCGTTGAAGTATCCGGCAAGAGAAGATATAATTTCTCGACTGATAAGGGAGAACATATTGCCGAAAAGATTGTTCGCACATTACTCGAAGAAAATGACATCCGAATTTCAGAATTTCAAATTAGAAGACCTGATCTTGAAACAATTTTTTTAAGAGCTACAAAAAAGAACTGGGAAGAACACGATTTTTTAAATCGTACTAAAATTTGAATGAAATCTTATTATATAATTTTAAGGTATGAATTATTTTCATTATTTATTTCGCCATCCACTTATGTTGCTGCATTCTATTTCCTCTCTCTTTTAGCACTTGGGTTTCGATTTTTTATTGAGACTTTCTCGAACACGGACTGGTTACTACCTCCACTATCCTCATTAATTGTAGGACTATTATTTGGGGCACCTGCACTAATACCATTCATAACAATGAGATGCTTTGCTGAAGAAAGGCGGTTAGGGACACTTGAGACCTTATTTTCTGCGCCGGTTAGTAACTGGATACTTGTAATCGGAAAATGGTCAGGATGTTTTGTCTTCTTTATAATTATATCTGCCCTCGCACTTTGCTTTCCGTTACTTCTACTTTTAATGTTTCCGGAACAAGGCGGGAATTTAGGATTCAACGAAATTGAGAATTGGACAGGTAGTACATTATATTTATTAATTTTCGGTGGTACATTTACTGCGATTGGAGTATTTTCAAGTTCAATAACAAAAAACCAAATGGTTGCCGGAATGCTTACCTTCACTTTACTTACAGCATATCTTTCTATCATGGTATTTTCCTTTGGTAATCAAACTTCTGATGCATACTTCACAAACTACCAAAAACTAACAGACGGACTTTTCGGCACCTATATCAATGGATTAGATAAATTCGGACAATTTTCGGTAGGTTTAATTGACCTATCTACAATATTGAACCAGGCAGCATTGACAATTTTCTTCCTTATATTATCAACTATTCAAATTGAAAGACTTAATAATTGACTGATTTTAAACATGCAAAGCGAAATAGGAAGTGGGACACATCATTTACTATACTTTTATTAGTCCTATTATTATTATGTACTAATTTCTTAATTTCAAAGATTAATTATAGCATCGATTTAACAACAGAACAAAAATATTCATTATCTTTAGAAACAGTAAGTAGACTTAACAGGATTACTGAACCAATTGACATAATAATAACAATACCGGAGAGCAATAATCTTCCAAAGGTCATACAAAAGCTACTTTTTGATCTAAATTTAATTTTAGAATCTTATCAAAAAGCAAGATCAAACAAAATTAGAATTCATCGTATTAATATTGATTCAGCATTAACATCATCGAATCTAATTAATAAATTCAATCTCGTTGAAAGAAACGAAATTTGTGCTTATTCAGAAACAGGTAAGAAAAAGCTTATCTTCAAATACAAGGAACCTGAAGGAATTAACATACTAGACAGAGAGAACATCTTTAGATCTAAAGATTCTCTCGCCCGGGAAAAAATATGGGAATCAGGGTTCTATGATACATGGACAGAAGGTGCAAATGGTATAATGGAACCAAGCGAGTTTTTAGGAGAAGAGGTAATCCTGAGATCCATATTAGAGATAACGGCAACAAGCAAGCAACAGCATGTAGCCTATTTTTCGAGGGGACATGGAGAAGGAAGTCCATCAGATATTAACCCGATAAAAGGATTCTCTGAATTAAGGTCTATTCTGGAAAACCAAAATATTAAAGTATCAACAATAGACATTTCAACCATTAGCCAAATGCCCAGTAATGCAAAATTATTATTCATAACTGACCCGAGAGGTACCTTTCAAGACAAGGAAATCTCCGTCATTAGTGACTATATTAATCGTGAAAATGGAAACTTACTAATTGCCTTTGATCCATCTGAAGAAATTTCGACGATGGGCAAACCTGCGTTTGGATTTCGAACACTACTGAAACAATGGGGTATAAGATGCCATGATATGCTCATTCATGATCCCATAAAAAATAATTTCGATGTTTTTACCGGAGATTATTCACTCAAAACATATTCGAGAGAAAAATCGCACAGAGTAGTTAATAAACTCAGAGATGGTGCGTACTCGGTTCAATCATCAAGACTTAGACCTGTTGAGAAAATAACTTCTGAAATTAAAGATTTGATCACTTCTGAAATATTGTTTTCGAGAAGAAGTTCATGGGCTCTTTCCTCTTGGATTAACAGAACCATTCCGCCTATATTAAACGACTTGCTAGACTTGAAAGGACCGGTGCCAGTAATCGCTTTGTCCGAAATTGATAAAGGCCAGAAAAATGATTTAAATTCGAGAAAAGGTAAAGTTGCTGTAATGGGTTCATCCTCAATCCTAACAAATAAAAGATTGAAGGAAAATACTGGTAATAGATTCTTAACGAAGAATATTATTAATTGGATGATAGAAGAAAGAGCGATGCTAGATATCGAACCTAAATCAATAAGTACCTACAACATAAACTTAAACGAAAGAGAATATGTAAACTTGCTTTACGCACTTTCGGTTATTCCGATCTCAACAGCATTAATAGGACTTTTTGTAGGTTGGTTACGCAAAGAACTATAATTATGAATATAAAGATAGTATTGATAGGCTTAAACGCTGTGCTTATGGCATGGATATACTTTAATCTAAATGATCAAGATCAATCGGGTATGATTGATAAATTAACCAATATCAGCAATTTAGATGAACTTGAGCAAATAGAGATAGTAAAACAGAATCAAAACTTCTTACTAATGAAAGAAGGATTTGCTTGGAAAATAAAAAAACCAATTGAATGGGAAGTTGATGAATTTTCAATCACCAACTTTATTACAATTTTTTCACACCTCGACTTTAATAAACTATTTGATTACAAAGAAATTACTGATCGTGGAGAAATAGTAAGTGACTACGGAATAAATTCAGAATCGATTATACTCCAATTAGTAAAATCGAATCATACAATTAAAATTAGGATTGGGAATTCAACCAGAGATAAAAAATTTGTTTTTTGCGAAGTACAAATTGATGAAAACCCCGATATAGAGATATGGAGGATTTCAAACGAACTGCTTGATATTACAGAAATACCCCTTCAGGATTGGGCTGTTAATAACTTAATACGAACGAATCTGCACCAAGTACAAAGTATTTCTGCTTCGATTAAATTGAATAATTCCAATTTAAATACTACAAAACTTGTCAAAAATGATATTGGAGAATGGGAGTTTGAATTACCATTTAAAACAAAAGCCAACAACGAAAACGTGCGATTACTTTTAAATAGATTGTTAACCATTAAAGTGATCGACTTTAATGTTAATGAGGAAAAAAATGAATCATCACTGACTGCATTTGATGATTGGAAATTCAAACTTATATTAACCTCGAATAATTTAAATCATGAATTTCAATTCAGTGAAGAAATTAAATCCGATGAATCATCTTACCACTATTGCAAGACAAGTTACACTGATCATATTATAAAATTAGACAAATCATTCAAGTCTTACTTATCAGACTGGAGTACAAAATTGCGCGAGCGTAAAATATTTAGATTAAAAAATGAAAGCATACAAAAAATAGTTGTTTCTAATTCTGATATTGGCATTACACTTGAACGACCATTCGATAATATTTGGGAAATCACATCGAATGAAGACATCGGATTTGAAGCAGATCCCCTTAAGGTAGATCAGTTTTTATTATACTTAAACAGAATGGAAATAAAAGAATTCATCTCATTTAAGGCAGAGCAAAGTGATATTGAATTTAATCTAGAAAATAAATCAGTCTACAAAATCCAAATTACAAATAAAAATACTGAAGTTAAAACAATTTTGATTCAAAACAATCAACTTGATGCCACGCTTTCTAAAATTCTGATGGTTGAGGAATCGCTCTTGTGCTTAGTAAAGGAAGACTGGACTAAAATTTTGAACATTAAAACGTACGAGTTCAAAAAAAGGAGAATATTAAATGAAAATAACTCTATTAAAAATATTCAAATAAGCAGTTTCGATTCTAATAAATCTATTTATAACCTTGAAAACAATGTCACTATCGATTTCACGAGTGATTTTAAAAATTTCGAAGTTGAATCTTTTGTAAATGATAAGAGTCAATTAGATGGAACTTGGTTAAAGGGAGATTGGGTTCCGTGGACCTACCTTATCAATATTGAATATTCTGATAAAACGAACTCCAAACTTTTTCTCAGTGAAAAACTTTCTGAAAAGCAGTGGTTAGGCAGTTTAAGCAATGACAATCACACATTTAATTTGCCAACATATTTGATACAAAAACTTTCTAAAGTGACAAAATCAAGTTATTAAACTGTGGATCCTAAAAAGGCATACAAGACTTTTTATAAATATCGAAAAAAATTAAATTTTTTCCTGCTGATAATATTTTTTTTGCAAGTACTCATTTTGTTTGTCTCAATTAAAGGTATTATAATACCAAACTCCTTCCTGAATACTTTCATTACTCTACCTAAAGATAATGCACTAAGTTTCAAAGGGGTTTATTTTAAACTTCCAAAAATAATAAATGCCAAAGAGATAGAACTAATTTCAAAAAAAAATCACATAGTTCAACTTGAAAATCCGACAATTATTTTAAAGGATTATATTCCGAGTTCATTCGAGTCATTTTTAAAATTTAAAGCTGAGATAATTAAATGTACTTTTCTAAAGTCAAAGAAGTTTATTAGTTTAAAAAATGTAACTGCGAATGTGGAAAGAAATTACTTACATATGTCTTTTGAAGTAAATTCCGAAAAGATAGTTGTAAAGGTGAAAGGTAAGATTAACTTAACCAAAACCTTAAATAACACTAAAAAGCAAGAGGGTAGTCTAGATTCTATTTTTACTAATATTGAAAAATATAATAATCTAATACAACAAAATTTACTCGAAATTAACACGACCGATTGTATCGAATTAGTATGTGTGTTCGACATTGACGAAAATATCAAATTCAATGTCGTCCAAAAAGCTTCTAATGACACAAACCCTGTTATCTCAGGACTTAAGACTATCGGTACATTCGACTTAACCAAAGGAAGAATGAAACGAATATCAACTCAAATAGAGAAACTTCGACTACCCTTTTCCAATTCTACCGTTGAATTTAATAAATCTAATATTTTCCTATCTGACACGAAAGGTAATCAAAAAAATTCCGCAATCAATTACTTTGTGAACTGCAACAGTAATTCTATTAATTTTGACGGAGTGATAAAGGGGTCAACTTCTAATTTATTTCTTAATTTTAATTCTTATGATAAATTTATAAATACCATACTGATTCTTGATAATAATACTTCAAATTGCAGTAATTTCATAAAATGGAACCCCACAGACTCAGTATTTTCTATTGATGGGGAAAATAAATTCATACCTAATTTGCTAGATTTTAAAATTATCAAAAACAAAAAAACTTTTAACTTTATTACAGGGGATTTAATCGAAATAGGTATAAATAGTTTCTCCATTATTAATGAACCTAACCCCCAAAATTACATTACAATTCTTGGGAACAATGTTTCTGTCCTTGATGCACCAGATGGCAACTATTCAGGTTCCGGAACATTGAATGACAACCTAAGCCTTACTTTTACCAATGCATACGGTAAAATGGGAAACAGTCAGGTTCAAGGCACATACTCTCAAGAATGGAGTCCATTGAATTATGAATTTGTATTAAATGGTCAGTGCAATCCAACCGATATCAATAATTGGATGGGAGAATGGTGGACTGAAATCTGGACTGACTTTGCATTTAATCTAGATGATGTTCCGCTTGGAGATTTTATTATTTCAGGTTCATGGGGGGGGGACTCTAACCATAGCACTGATGGCAAGATAAATGCGTCCCATTATAAATACAAGCAGTTGGACGTCATAAATTCAAATATTCATGTTAATGTAGATGCTAAAAAAACTACTTTATTTCTCAACCATTTAGAACATTCAAGGGGTGTTATTGGTGGTCATGTTACAATACCACGTTTAGCAGCACGCCAATCAGAACTATTAAATTTCAAAATGATTGGTGACTTTCCAATAAATGATGGAAGGAATATTCTAGGAGATTTCGTGGAGGGATTCTTAGATGACTTTAATTTAACAACAATTAGGGTAGACACACATGGCGACATAGATATCCGGTCAAACAAGTATAATTTTCCAGAAACAAGCGATAATAATTTTCATATAATTACAGACACAGATAAAAATGGTTCATGGAACGGCATTAATTTTACTAGTTTTAAGGGTACAATAATAAAAGAAACAAATTCCCTACTTTTTGATTTCCCTACAATTCAAACTTGTAATGGAAATATTTCACTCCTTATCGATTCTAATTTAACCAATAAGAATTCTAATATTAATCTTAAAACAAGTAATCTTAAAGTAAATGAACTTTATGATTCTATTATATCCTATCAATTAAAAACTGACAAAATTATATTATCTGACAAAGACTCAACTTCGATATCAGAAAATGGTATTGTTGATTTTAGTATTAATGCAACCTGTACAGATTTTGATTTCACGAGTTTAAACGGCACTGGTAAAATTAAAATTAAGGACAAGGAATTAAGCAAAATTCGATTACTTGGATTGCTTTCAAATGGTTTAGATGAATTGCCTTTGCCTTTTCCTTCGGGCACATTGAAGTTTAATACATTAGAAGGTTTATTTGAACTAGAAAATGGACTAATTACATTTGATAGTCTTGTACTTTCTGGTTTATTATCAAAGGTTGTAAGTAATGGAAACATTAACTTAGAAAATGGTGAATTAAATATTAAATCTAAAATACAACTTATTGGAAATGTTCCAATCATCAGCAAGATTGCACAAATTGCAGATCCCTTGGCTGTTTTCGCTGAGATAAAGATAACAGGACCGTGGAATGATCCCAAATGGGAGTTTTTGCTTTCTCCGACTAAGTAAAAGCAAGGAATAAACTAATTCATTGAAATCTGTCGTTGCATGATTTTCAAAATAGATTTTTATAAATCTATCATTCAATTTTATAAATAGGAGGAACTCATTTTGGACTTAAGCGAATTAAAAGGAATTATATCTCTAATGCAAAAATCTGATCTTACAGATTTAGAAATAGAAACCCAGGACTTGAAGCTACGATTAGCTCGTCCCGGTGACTCAAAAGGTCCGATTCCATATCAAACTGAGGCTATCCCTATACAAATTCGTAAAGAACCTACAACAGCAGCCTCTTCTCCAACAAATGAAACGGAACTAGATGAGGATACATATATTTTCAAATCTCCTATGGTAGGGACATTTTACAGGAAACCATCCCCAGATGATCCCACATTTGTATCTTCTGGAGATAAAATAAACAAAGGGGATGTTCTTTGCATTATCGAAGCCATGAAAGTAATGAACGAAGTGCAAGCAGATCAAGGTGGAGAAATTATTGAAATTCTTGTTGAGGACAGTGTTAGCGTTGAATACGGGCAACCACTTTTTAAAATCCGCAAAAAGTAATTTGCTATGATTAAAAAGATTCTCATTGCAAATCGCGGGGAAATTGCACTTCGCATTGTTAGAGCGTGTAGAGAACTTGGTATTCATACACTTGCAGTTTATTCAGAAGCAGATGAACAATCTCTTCATGTACAACTAGCGGACGAAGCAATTTGTATTGGTCCGGCTAGCGGGTCTGAAAGTTACCTTCGTGCAGATAGAATTTTAAGTGCGGCTGAAATTGGTGATATTGATGCGATCCACCCGGGATACGGTTTTTTATCTGAAAACGCTGAGTTTGCAGAGCAGTGCGAATCATGTAACATCGAATTTATTGGCCCTCGATCTGAAACCATCAAAAAAATGGGCGATAAGGCAATGGCTAGAGAAACCGTAGCGAAAGCGGGAGTTCCTATAATACCCGGTAGTGATGGTCCTCTTGCAAATGAAATTGTGGCGACAAAAGTAGCTCAAAAAATTGGGTTCCCTGTGATTATCAAAGCAGTTTCTGGAGGTGGAGGAAGAGGAATGCGTATTGCACACAATGCCGTATCTTTTGCAAAAGAGTTTCTATCAGCAAGAATGGAAGCGGAGAAAGCATTTGGAGATGGTTCGCTTTATGTCGAAAAATACTTGGAGAGTCCGCGCCATATCGAATTTCAAATTCTTGCAGACAAACACGGAAATATGGTACACTTAGGTGAGAGAGATTGCTCTGTCCAGAGGAGACACCAAAAAGTGATCGAAGAAGCTCCCTCCCCTTTCCTAGATAAAAGCTTGAGAACTAGAATGGGTAAAGCAGCTTTAAAAGCAGCACAAGCAGCAAATTATGTGAACGCTGGTACTATCGAATTTTTAGTCGATGCAAAGGGCAACTTCTATTTCATAGAAATGAATACCCGTATCCAAGTCGAACATGCAGTAACCGAAGAGGCTACTGGTATTGATTTAATTAAAGAACAAATCCAAATTTCCTCTGGGAAAAGACTTTCATTCTCTCAAAAAGATATATCCCTAGACAAACATGCGATTGAGTGCAGAATTTGTGCGGAGAATCCTTCGAAAGGGTTTATACCATCGCCGGGGACCATCGACCTTTATTACGCTCCAGGCGGACATGGCGTTCGTGTAGACTCTCATGTGTATGGCGGTTACATGGTCTCTCCTCATTATGACAGCATGATATGCAAACTAATATCATACGGAAGAACCCGCAAAATTGCGCTAGACAGAATGTACCGAGCACTAAGCGAATACATTATTCGAGGGATCGATACCAATATCGATTTTCTCAAAGCTGTAATTCTTGACCCAGCATTCCGACAAGGGGAAGCGACCACATCTTACATCGAAGAGTTTCTTGCGAGAGCTCCAAAAGATTTACTTGATAAACCAGTCAAAGAATCCAGAAAATGACAAAAAAAACTAAAGACGAATCGATGGAGAACTCCATCCCTACCCTCTCAGAAGAATCGAGCGAACTTGGTACGATTAGAATCAACCATAGCGTAATTGCAGGAATTGTACGATTGGCTACCCAATCTGTTGAAGGCGTAGTTAATGTTGGCACTGCAGGAGTGGTTGAAGGGCTTACTGATTTCTTCTCCAAGAAAGAATCTGAGCGCGGTGTGAAAGTTACAGAAACTTCTGATGGTGGATACGAAATTGAAGTGAGAGTAGTTCTCGAGTTTGGAGTAGACCTTGCCAAAACCGGGGTTTCTATTCAGGAAACAATTCGAGACCAAATTCTTTCAATGACTGGTAACCATGCACGATCAATCGATGTAATTATTGACGATATTAAAATGGACTCACCCGAAAAAGATGAAACTGATGACCAATGGGCAAGTGACTCAACAAGTTAATTGAATCTTATTAATGTTTAATTTTGATTGGCATACTTTTCTTCATTGGGAGTTTTCGGATGCCATTGGAAATTCGGCATATTGGTACGCACTTGCAGTTCTAGCAGTCCTTTGCTCTTTACTATTTTTGATTAGAAAACTGCGCAAAGAATTGATCCCTGTTTTTTCAGATGAAGAAGGAAATGTACAAATTACACCTCATGCACTGCATGAGTTAGTCAAAAAATCATGCGAAGATATCCCGGGTATTTTCTCACCTTCGACTTCTATAAAAAGAAAAGGGAAAAACTTCCGATTAGACATTAGGATTCGCATAAAACAGGATTGCAACATCAAGAATACCCGAAAAGTTCTTCGTGATAGGATTGAAGCGGTCATGATAGAAAACCTAAGTTTTACAAACTTTGAAGGACTTGATATTATAATCAAAGGCTTTCAGGGAGCAGATTGAATTCAGCTATTTACGTCGTAATACAGGAGGAGCGAAAAATAAGTCAACACTAGTGGATCGAACCTCTGCCTTCCATCCCAACTTATTAATATGCTCCAAACCCTTGGATGATATCCAAGCACTCCCTATTGGTTTTTTGATCGAAGGAGAGTATCCACCGGACAACACTTCTCCATATTCTTTACCATCTAACAGAATCTTGGATCCGTCTCTTGGAATACGCCTATCCTCGACTTCATAAAACCTGACTCGACCGGAAGCACTACTCTTTGATTCAGTGAGTAATTTTTGACGACCTACAAAGTCTTTTTTCTCCCACTTGATCGCCCAACTCAAACCAGCTTGTACTGGAGTTATAGAGGAAGATAATTCATGTCCGTACAAAGGAAATCCTGCCTCGAGTCTTAGACTGTCACGGGCTGCAAGACCTGCCCATCGACAATCTGCCTTGCCCTCGTATTGACTCAGTGCAATTGCCCAATTCTCCAGATCTTTTAATGGGCAATAAATTTCAAATCCATCTTCTCCACTGTAACCAGTTCTAGAAATCAATGCATGCCCAATTGAAAATTCTTGTTCTATAAAACACATTTTGGAAATGCAGGAAAGGTCTTGATTAATGACAGATGCTAAAATCTTTTCACTAATAGGTCCTTGCAAGGCTAATTGCCCAAATAAATTGGATTCGTTTATAATCTCACAATCAAAAGTACTGCTGTATTGAATAAAATGATTATAATCCTTTTCAATATTCGAGGCATTTACACATAATAAATAATCTACATCACTTCTTTTGTAGACAATCAAATCATCTACTGTTCCACCATCTTCGTAACAAAAGGGAGAATAAATAGCACGACCTGAATTTACATTTTTTACAGTATTTGTTAAAACAAACTCTAGAAATTCACCGGCATCTCTACCCTGAACTCTAATTTCTCCCATATGACTTACATCGAAAAGCGAGGATTGAGACCTTGTGTGTAAATGTTCATCAACTGCACTTCCATAAGAAACTGGCATTTCCCATCCAGCAAATTCAGTTAGCTTAGCTGAATTAAGGATGTGCAAATCTCGTAAATGTAATTTTTGGATGATAGTCATGAAATATTAAAATCGCTTCTTTAGCGATTTCAGGATGCGAACTTTAAACATTGCGAATGTTTGCATATTTTTGCTAAAGATCAAATTAAAGCGTATATACTATTAAATTTCTAGCCTTATTTTTTCAGGAGTGATTAACGAATTAATCATTGCGATTATTCTCACCATTGGGATTTCTGCTCTTTGCTCAACGCTCGAAGCACTTATTTTAAGTGTAACCTCAGCCGAAATTGAGAACCTTAAATTAAAATCCCCAAATAAAGGGAAACTTGTCGAGAAATTTCATAAAGAAATCGAAGAAACCAGTTCGGCGATACTAAGCTTAAACACGATTGCCAATACACTTGGTGCAACACTGGTCGGTGGTTTGGCAGAAAATGCGTTGGGAGGAAGTTCTAACAGCCTTCTGATATTTGCTTGCGGGCTCACCGTTGGAATACTCTTTTTTGCCGAAATACTTCCCAAGAATCTTGCTTTTTCTTATCGCTCTGAAGTGTTAGGACATTTTGTATACCCACTTTATTTCGTCCGTGTAATCATGATTCCTTTTTCCAAAATTTGTAAGGTTACTGTGCAAGCTGTGGTACCCCATAAAGAAAAAGAAGAAGATAGCGACGAAGAAGAGATTATTCTTTTAGCAAAAAAAGGAGCCAAAACGGGCACCCTGACAAATGAAGAAAGTGCTCTCGTAACAAATGCATTGAGATTAGACAAATTAGAAGTTCGAACAATAATGACACCAAGAACAGTGGTAACTTCTTTAGAGGAAAACCTAACCGTAAAGGAAGTGTTTAAACTTCACCCAAATGTTCCGTTTGCACGCATTCCAATCTACAAAGATAACATAGATACCATTACTGGAATAGTTCGAAGAAGAGACCTTCACAACGCAATCGTAGAAAAAAAAGAGCTGTCTAAGTTAGCGACTTTGGCAAAAGAAGCTACTTTTGTACCTGAAAATGCTACTGCAGACAAAGCCTTAAGGCTTTTACTTGCTGAACATTGTCAATTAAGCATGGTGGTGGATGAATTTGGCTCAATAGTGGGAGTTCTAGCCATGGAAGACATAATCGAAAGTATTTTAGGTCAGGAGATTTTCGAACATGACGACCTCGCAGTAGACATGAGAGAACTTGCAAAAAGAAAACATGAAGTTCGTATATCGGAAGAGAACATTTCTAAATCAAATTAACCACAAAGGAGTGTGAAATTTAACCTTACAGAATATTGGACCCATAACTTAAGCCCTTTTCTCGTACAATTCCCGGCTCCTTATGATGATTGGGGCCCAGGTGGAATTAGATGGTATGGCATCGCCTATTTATGTGGCTTTATTGCTGCAGGAATGATTTTAAGATTGGCCTGGAAACGTGGACGTAGTCCCTATGACCCAGAGCAAATCATGAACCTGATGACTTTTCAAATCCTCGGCGTTCTAATTGGTGGTCGAGTTGGTTATGCGATTCTATATCAGGGATCAAAACTAATAGAAGACCCTCTTATAATACTCAGAGTTTGGGAAGGCGGAATGGCTAGTCATGGAGGATTCGTTGGGGTATGTATTGCTACACTGTGGTACGCTAGGCACTCAAAACAATCTCCTTTTCCCATTGGTGATTTAATTGTAAGTATCGTGCCTCCGGGTATTTTTTTTGGAAGAATAGCTAATTTCATTAACGGAGAACTATGGGGTAAAACCACAGAGATTTCCTTTGGCGTTCTATTTCCAAAAGCACCTGACTTTATAATTGGAGTAGCAAGGCATCCGTCTCAAATATATGCGGCACTATTGGAGGGTCTGATTCCATTTATTTATGTTCAATGGCGATTTTGGAAAACTGATATAACCAAAAAGTGCCCAGGCCATTTAACGGGGGAATTTCTATTTCTTTATTCGGTAGGAAGAATTACCAATGAATTGTTTAGAGAACCAGACGCCTCATTGATTTTAGGAATGTCTAGGGGCCAATTTTATTCCATTTTTCTAGCAATAGGTGGAATTTTTCTTATCTACCTAGCCAAGAGAAAAACTTCACAATATCAAAATTAATTGCTGACTCTCTTTGATTGTTGCAATAAATTAATCAAAAGTAGTAAAGTATTATCCATACATGATAGGTAATTTATTCGGCTTTTTATCCAATGACATTGGAATTGATCTTGGCACAGCTAACACATTGGTGTTCGTAAAGGATAGAGGTATCGTACTTAGAGAACCAAGTGTGGTTGCAAGATATAAAACTAGTAAAAAGGTTTGTGCTGTTGGATCAGATGCAAAAAAAATGCTAGGGCGTACTCCCGGAACAATTGAGGCACTCCGCCCAATGAAAGATGGAGTAATTGCAGACTTCGAAATTTCAGAAGCAATGCTTCGATATTTCATTGAAAAGGTAGATAAAAGAAAGTTAGTGCCCCCCCGTGTTGTCATTGCGGTTCCTTCGGGCATCACAGCGGTTGAGAAACGAGCAGTTAAAGACTCCGCAATAAGAGCTGGCGCTAGAGAAGTACTATTACTTGGTGAACCAATGGCAGCTTCAATTGGTGCGGGATTACCGATACACGAAGAATATGCCAATATGATTGTTGATATTGGCGGAGGAACTACAGAGGTAGCGATTATTTCAATTTCAGGTGTCTCTTTTCAAAGAAGTATAAGAGTGGGGGGAGACGAACTTGATGAAGCAATTATTGCTTACATGAAAAAGGCATATGGACTTTTAATTGGGGAAAGAACTGCAGAAGAAATAAAATTTAATGTAGGCTCCGCAGCTCCCATTGTGAATGGAGAAATTAGCATGGATGTAAGAGGTCGAGATGCGACAGCTGGTCTACCAGTTACAAAACATATAACATCCCAAGAAATTCGAGAAGAAGCATTAAAAGAAGTAGTTACTCAGATCGTAGACTTGGTCAAAAATGCACTAGATAGATGCCAACCTGAGCACTCCGCTGACCTTATTGACCGTGGAATAGTTCTAGCAGGCGGAGGAGCATTAATTCGTGGCCTTGATCAAGTGATAAGTGATGCGACTGGATTAACCGTAATACAAGCAGAAGACCCGCTTTGCTGTGTTGCCAATGGGACTGGTAAATTCCTCGATCTCTTAGGGACATTGACACGCGACCAAGTGGACAGATTAGTAACGCAGTAAATTACAAACTTGTCCAAGAAGTCAGAAAGGCGAAAGTCCCATCCATTTATATACTTAGGTTTTTTTGTAATTTGTTGGTGGCTTCTTCCAGCAAGCGTTAAGATTTTCACTCAAACGGCGTTTAGAGAGTTCCAAGCACCCATATGGGACCTGGCTTCAAGACTCGATGATTTAACAAATTATTGGGGACATTTGTCTGATTCCAAAAAAACTTTAATTAGCAAAGGAAAAGATTTATCAAGGCTTGAAGCCGATATAAAGTTTAAACAATTTCGAGAAGGTGAGTTAATGTCAGAAATAAAGAGGCTACAATCACTCGAAAAAACAATATCTCAGTTAAACAAAACAATAAAATTAGATCCAAGCAAAAGATTTAGATCTGTGAACGCCCGAGTAACAATTAGAAAAATGAACGGGTGGTGGCAACAAATGACAATTCGCAAAGGGCTCAATGAAAGTATCAGTTTAGGAGATGGAGTACTTTTCGATGAAGGAGCATTGGGAAGAATCATTCATGTAGATTCAAGATCGTCGGAAATAGAATTGATCACAAATCCGAATTTTAGAATTGTTGCTCATTTTGAAAAGGATAACAGACCCGTTACCTACCAGGGTAATGGTATCAATGTGGGTGGTCAGGCACACGGTTTAGTAATGGACGTGCCCCATGATATAAAAACCTCGAAAAAAAAACCCCTAAAACTAGTCACATCATCACTGGGGGGGAATTTCCCCAAAGGCATTCCAATCGGGGTAGTATATGAACTAGAAGGAGATAATAATGGATTATTTAAAATGGGAAAAGTAATTATCAATAAAAAGATAACTGAGGTTCTTGAAGTGGCCGTCCTTAGCGAACTAGAAAATTAATATCAATGAAAAATAGGAACATCCCATTTTTTATTTTGTTACTAATAAACATTTTTGTATTAAGTCTAATTTCTCTAGTAAATTCAGAACTTTCTCGATGGGGAATATCTATATTTTTACCCGGACTATTTTTTTTATCTTCCAGCATTTTACTTAATTGGTGGCAGGGCATATTAGGATGTACGATTATAGGATTATTCTTAGATTCTGTTTATCATACACCATTTGGCTTTCTCGGTTTCACGCTTCCACTATTATGCCTAGCAGGAAAAAGATGGTTGAAAAACACGAGTAATAACAGACCATGGAGATCTGTTCTATTTCAAGTAATAACGAATATGGGGACAGCATTTTTTTTATTAGCAGTATTATTTATACAGGATTTATCCTTTAATAAATTCAACTTTACTCGATTAATAACTGATCTAATATTGTCCTCTATCCTACTAATCCCTCTCTGCTTTTGGTTGTTAGAATTTACAATTATAGTAATTGAAAAAGTTTCAGGAAAAAATGTAATTAAGGAAGACGAACTGTGAACCTTGCAGAAAAACATCACTCCGAAAATAGAAGATATCATGTGTTTAGAATTTTTTATTCTATGTTATTCTTAACTTTATTTATCTTTTTAACAAAACTTCAATTCATTGAGTCTGAGGATTTCGAGGATAAAGAAAGAAAGCAGGGACAAAGAAGGATACTACATCCTGGTGCAAGAGGAGATGTATTTGACCGTGATGGCAGGTTACTAATTGGAAATAAGGCACAATTTTCTGCTGTCATACATTTAGATAGATTAAAAAATGAAATTTGGGAAAAAAAAGTTTTTCTGAAAAAAACAGCTTTTAAAATAAGAAATGAACTACTCAATATTAAAGAATTAGATATTAATAAATTACTTCATCTTTGCTTTCAAGAAAACCATGTCAAAAAAAGATTTATACTTTTATCAGGTGAAAAAAACAATGGGAACTTATCTAACAGTAGAATATATTGGCAGAATAAAAGACTTACGGTCAAAGAAGAAAAAAACGGAAAATGGTCATGTGAGGTTGAATATTGTAACAAGGAACTCGATAAAACATTTAGAACAGAAAATGTAGGTGATAAAATTAATATTAATGTGGCTGGGCTCTTTTCAACCTGCTTTTATTCTCATTTTGGTAAAAAATACCTCCCTTATCCTGCAACACAAATTAAGACCCCCCGAAATCTAATTATAATTTATTCAACACAATATTTCAAAGTAAGAATCCAAATCTCGACCTTCTACCCGAATTCAGAACGAGCAGCATTGCTTTAAGTTGGGAGGCTCGCTACTCAGTAGTAACTAGCTATCTTGATAAAATTAATCTTCTTTATACAAGAAATGAAAAACTTCCATTAACTAAATTTAAGAATCATTGGAATCGTAGACTGGTACTGCCAATGACACTTGTTCCTAATTTAAGCTCATCTGAATATGCCTCTATTATAGAAGATTTCTCTCCAAGTTCAGCAGTACAAGTCCAAGTTGAGTCGGTCAGACATTATCCTCAGGGCTCACTTGCTTCGCATGTATTGGGGTATGTGGGAAGTGGTTACGAAGCAAATTCGGAAGGACTTTCCGGCGAGGGCTTGGCCACTTTTCAAATGAAAGGAAAAAAAGGAAAGTCAGGAATTGAAAAATCATACGATAATCATCTTAGAGGTAAGGATGGAGGAGATATTTGGAGAATCAACCCAATGGGGCTAAGGTTTGACCAAATTGAACATAAAGCATCTGAAAAAGGTAAATCTATTCAATTAACAATTGATCTAGATATTCAAAAAATTACTGAATCATCACTCGAAAACATGTCTCAAAGAGTTAGTGCACATAGAATTCTACCTGATAAGTTTTGGAAAAAAACAATTGAAAAAAGAACATTAAAAGAATTACTTAACAAGAATGAAAATGAAATTAGCCCTGAATTACTACTCACCGCATTTAAAGATGCCCCATTTCCTCTAGGCGGTAAGGAAGCATCTACAGTAGCTGGTTTCAAGGGCACTGAAAAAGATGCCGATCATTTATTACGAATATTATACTCAAAAGGAGTTCTGGATAGATCTAAAGAAGTACCCGAAAAATATATCATTTCCCCCCCTCCTCCCCCTCCTGGTGCAGCAGTGTTACTGGATGTCAAAACAGGAGAAATTTTAGCCTTAGCGAGCAAACCAAATTATAACTTACAGGATCTATCTCCAAGCATCTCACAAACTACCTACGATCAAATTGAGCGCAAGGAAGCGTGGTTACCTAGGGCTTGGCACCCAGGGTATAGCCCGGCATCCCCATTCAAACTAGTAACTGCAGTGGCAGCACTACGAGCAAACGTAGTCGAACCTGAAGAGAAATTAATCTGCGAAGGTATTTACAAGGGAATGGAGTGTCATTGTTATCCTGGTCGACATGGAGAAATGAATTTACGGAGTGCTGAAGCTCAAAGTTGTAATGTTTACTTCTTTCAACTGGCCGAGCGACTCGGTGAAAAACTTCTTATCTCAGAAGCTAGATCTTTTGGCATGAATCAATCGCCCAATATCAAACTCCCACGATTGCGAAATTCGCCCAATGTCCCTGATCCAGAGTGGAAAAGGAAACGAGTTGGGGAAAAGTGGGCACTAGAAGATACTTTTAATGTTGCCATTGGACAAGGTGGATTAAGGCAAAGCCCTTTGCAAATGGCATGTTTTGCAGCGGCACTTGCAAATCAAAATAAAAATTTCCAACCAAAGCTTGTAAAATCTCCCCGAGAAAAATCAGATGATCCTCCTGCTGAACCGATTGGGTTATCCCCAAAAAACATGTTAGCCATTATCGGAGGCATGCATGATGCTACAGTTAAAGGAACGGCAAAAAGATGCAGAATTGAAGGCATAGACATCGCAGGAAAAACGGGAACAGCACAATGGCGCAACCATAACATGCAATTGAACCTCGCTTGGTTTATTGGGTTTGCCCCCGTTCAAAACCCAGAAGTCGCAATCGCTGTATTAATTGAAGGTATAATACCGCAGGACCACATACAAGGTGGACTCACCGCAACTCCAGTTGCAAGAGATATTCTCCAAGCATATTTCACAAAAAAACAAAACCTCGCCCGCTTAAAATAAAATCAAACAATTCATATCCTCATGGTCGCAACGCAATCTTCAATGCTCAAATTGGGTACAAAAGCATCTTCTTTTAAATTATTTGATACTAACTCTAGAAGGACCGTTACTTTCTCTCCTTCAACTACTGGTAAAGGATTTCTCTTTGCGTTCATTTGCAATCACTGCCCGTTCGTAATTCATCTTAAAAAACACTTCCCTAGGGTTTTTAATAACTGGTCAAACCAAGGAATAAAGGTCTATGCGATTTCTTCAAATGACACGATTGAATACCCGGCTGATTCGCCAGAGAAAATGTCTGAAGAAACTTTAGAATTTAACTTTGATTTCCCTTATCTCTTTGATGAAACTCAACATGTGGCACGAGCTTTTAAAGCTACCTGTACTCCTGACTTCTTTTTATTTAACGAGCACCAAAAACTTGTTTATCGGGGGCAGTATGACAGTTCAAGACCGGGTGGGCAAATCGAGGTAAGCGGGGAAGATTTGATAAACGCAGTAAATCGAATGATTGCAGGAGAAAAACCTTCCGAAAATCAAATACCGAGCCTCGGGTGCAATATAAAGTGGAAGAAATAACGATCTACTTCGAAGTCATTACATAGACTCCATCCCAATCGCTACCAGGAGGATTTTCTTTCATTATATTGCAACGGTCGATCAAAATAATAGAGGGATTATCGGCGACTCCAGGAGTAACTCCAGGTTTATTGGGCTCCAGAGTCTTTGCCTTTTCAAACATGCCCAATGCACCATCCCAATCCTGTAGTAAGTATTTATCAATTCCTTGCTTGAAGCAATCAAGGCAATCTTGGGTTTCTTGTGTGAGCTCAGACATGAAACCAGTAGGTTCAAACATCGCAACCGGTTGTTTTCTACCTTTAACTACTATTCTATCCAAATAACGAAATGCAATATCATCCCGTGTTTTTTCAGAGGCAAGTTTAGTTTCTTCAGTAATCATGATGTACGCACCGTAGGCTTTTGCACCACTTTCACAACGAGCAGCTAAGTTAACCATGTCTCCCATCATAGTATAGTTAAATCGATCCAACGCACCCATATTACCAACAGTTGCAGTTCCCGTATTGCAGCCTATGCGAGTCTGCATTTTTGAAACTAGTCCATGGCATTTACCCCATTTATCTTCTTCGTAGGACCATTTCTCACGTAACTTAATTTGTTCCTGTTGCATCAAAATTGCAGTTTTCACTGATTGGTAAGCATGATCTTTCATTGGAATCGGAGCTCCATACATTGCCACGATAGCATCACCAATATATTTATCTAATGTGCCTCGTTCCTCCTGCAATATGTTTGTCATAGCAGTTAGATATTCATTCATTAAATCAACCAAGCCGGTAGGACTAAGAAGTTCAGAAAAGCTAGAGAAAGCCTGAACATCGCTAAAAAATGCAGTTATTGCAGTTTCTTGGCCCCCTAAGGAAGGTTCCTCTCCAGATTCGACCATTTGGTCCACTAACTCAGAAGAAACATAACTCCCAAACATACCCTTGAGCCTGCCCTTTGCTTTTTGTTCAATAACTACCATAATAGCCAAGCCGATAAATGAGGTGCTAATCCCAGCACAGGCGGGAGCCGTAATTGGCAAAACAACGTGTGAATTTGAAAAAGTTACAAAACCAAAAAAGATATAGCCAAGAAGCAGTACAATTCCACCAGCCTGTACCCAACTCGAACGACTTCCCTGATAAACAGCAAGTAATGCCATAATTAAACCCACGCCTAAAGTAGCGGCATGGTCAATCTCCTTGCCCAGTCTTTTAATATAAAGTCCAGATGTGAGGGTTTTGATCAAATTACCATGAACTCCCACTTTTGGTGCGGAAGATTTATCAAATGGCGTGGGAGCTAAGTCTTGAAAAGTAGCTTCCTCTGGCCCAATTAAGACGATCGCATTATTAAAACGTGAAAAGAAATCTTGAATCCTTAGAAGTTCTTCCTGCTGGATCGCAAGATTCGTTTTGTTAGTTACAATGGCCTCTTCTACCTGATTTTTTTGGTTCAATAGTTTTTGATTCTTAGGGTTTTGCTTTAAAGCATTAGAAATTGCCCCTAGGACAGTTGGGCCTTCCAATTTTTCGATTTGTTCTTCAATAGACAGCATCGATGATTTAACTTGTTCTAAAAATCTACTATTTTGAATTACATCTCGCATTCCACACATTGGGTTATATTTGGATTCAAGTGAGGTTGGAATGAAGTAATATGAAATCGCCTCGATCACCGACATAAAATCATCAAAGGGAGGAATTTCATTAACTGGTATTTGTTTTGCCAAAAGCTTTCTTGCAATCTGCACTTCCACTTCCTCAATTCCAATGGTTGACATCAGGTCAGGGTAGTTACTTGGGTCCTCGGGCAGTTCGATGTCTTTTAATTTACTCAAGAAAATTTTCAAGATTTTAGGCACAAGTGATAAATATTGATCAAAATCGTCATCTCCATATGCCCTTTTGGCCTCCATAACTAAAATTTTCTCAGGTAATTTCTCGGACCAACCAGAAAACCAATTAACCTCTAAAAACTGCTTTTCTTCAAGGGGGGCATCAATGATAGGCGTGCCATCTCGACCAATTATTGTAAACCGTAGATTATCTTCCGATATTTTGACATGCTGGTGGTCCAAACCATAGTAAGCGAGCAGGGACTCTACTCCCAGTGTATAAACAGGTCGATTTCTCAGTAAAGGTAACTCATTGGGAAATGAATCAACTAACTCACCTATCCCTTCATCTCCCAATGCTCTTGTATATACGAGGCGAAGTGTACTATTGGTCTCAATTAATTCTGTAGAAGCTTTTCCCTCAATCCTATTAATCCTGACTCGCTTTATTGATTCAATCGAACTTAAATGATCAAACTTTTCTTGTAAGCTGTTCATCTCAGTGGATGTTGCATTCAAGTCAATTGCGAGGGATTCTAAGTGCTTAGATTTTTCCTTCACTTCAATTTTCAATCTATTAATCATTTGATTCTGTTCTTTGGAGGACATAACAGTAATCGAAGATTCATTTGCAGCTGATATTTCTTCACTGATGGCTTTTATCTCATTTTCTTTCGCATCAATTTGTGGTTTCAAAACAGTTGATAGAAGCGGATTTGCTTCTAACGCGGTTTTTAAATTTGTGAGTACATCATTTTGATTTTTAAGCTCTGCTCTTGCTTTTTTAAAATTAAAGCTCCGAGTCGGCAAACTTTGCCTAAGGCTCAGAACTTCATTATTTTTCAAATCAATTTGCGGTTGAATAATTCCAGAAATCGAGGGATTGGCAGAAAGTGTACTTTCTAGGTTTAGTATTGTTCTTTCTAATTCCTTTATTTGCTCTTCTATTTCTACAATTTCATTTTGACTCATTTCACCTGAACTCCTTCGAGCTAATAGGCTTTGGAAAAATTCATTTATTTTTTCTTGTCGAGAATCTATTTGCGGTTGAATCACAGCACTCAATGCAGGGTTTGCTTTCAATGTTGAAGAAAAATTCTTCACACTGTCTGAAAGTTCTTGGTAGATACTCAGGTCTGCGATCAATAAATTGTAGTTTTTCTTAGCCAATTTTATTTTTTCGACTTGTTTACTGATTTTAGGTTTGAAAGGATCTAATTGTTTCAGAACTTCACTTTTTTGAACTGATAAGATTTTTAATTCGGTTTGCAGTGCAGAATACTCCTCTTTGTTTTCTCCCAACATTTCGAAAGGAAGTTTGCTTTGCTTTC